>Ga0207678_10001002_pt1 | contig 25724 bp, 22 predicted proteins | sample KBSC63metaG_FD_184319 | JGI IMG/M metagenome (GOLD analysis project Ga0207678, IMG submission 184319) | Corn rhizosphere microbial communities from Kellogg Biological Station, Michigan, USA - KBS C6-3 metaG (SPAdes) (version 2) | ecosystem: Host-associated > Plants > Roots > Rhizosphere > Soil ... | reverse complement strand
ATCACGATCAATGCCGATGCGGCATCGGGCGGAATGATCGAAGCGCCCGGCCAGCTCGCAAGCCACTACGCCCCGTCGAAGCGGCTGCGCCTCGATGCGACGGAAGCGGAGGCGGACGAATATCTGATCGGGTTCGGGCCGGTCGCAGGCGACGCCAACCTCAGTCCGTCCGGCGACCTCGCGGAGGCCGCCGCCAAGCTGTTTGATCTGCTTCACGAGGCTGACACGTCCGCCCAGAAGCGCATTGCCGTCGCGCCGATTTCGGACACGGGCCTCGGCGCAGCGATCAACGATCGCCTGCGCCGGGGCGCCGCGCGGGGTGACGCTTAACCGTTAGGAAGCTGGGGCAAGCGCGATATCCTGATCGAGGAACGCCCGACCAGGCATATTGAGCGGCATTTCGGCGCTCGTGCCGGTCACGAAGAAGCCAGCCACCGGAAGGGCAACAATAGCGCCCACGACGCCAGCCGTGCCCGTTTCGCCGCGCGTATCCATGTCGCCCTTCAGGCGAATATTCGTGCCGTTGATGTTCACCGAGTTGATGTGCAGATGGATCGCGCCGGATTTTCCCCACATGCCTTTGTTGCGGATTTCCGTGAGGACGCCCTCAACAGGGCTGCGCGCGGGGATTACGACGCGGCCATTGAGCAGAACGTCCTGAGCCACTTCCAACTGTACCTTTTGGCCAACCTTAAGGTGCTTACCCTTGGTCGTCAGAAACTCGGAAAGCGCGACGGGAACCGGCGCTCCGGCGCGCAACACCGTAGCGGCCGATTGTTCCTGAACAACGGCCACATTCTGCGCTGCCGTCACGGCGGGCTGCGGGTTCACGATTGTCTGCGCGCTGGTTGACGCGGCCAGGACTACCGACGCGGCAGTGATCTTCGAAAGCATTGGATTCCCCTTTTAAGAAGCGGCGGCTCCCCGGCAGCCGTACGCAACGGCTTGCACGGAAAGACAAATCCGCAAAGGGGCTTTAGCAGTTAACCCAAATTAAGCCTGCGCTGTGGCGGATTTGACACGCGCCTGGAAGCTTTTCCGCAGCTTTTGCAGCTTGGGCGGGATGACCGCGAGGCAATAGGGGTTCCGCTGGCCCTCGCCCGACCAATAGTCCTGGTGATAATCCTCGGCGGGGTACCATTTGCCCTTGGGTTCGATGGTGGTGACGATGCGATTGTCGTGATCGGCATTGTTGCGCGCGATCGCTGCGCGCGCCTTCGCTTCCTGCTCGTCGTCCTGGGGGAAGATGGCCGAGCGGTACTGTGTGCCAACGTCGTTGCCCTGGCGGTTGAGCTGGGTCGGGTCGTGGGTCGCGAAGAAGATGTCGAGCAAATCGTCGTAGCTCAGCTGCTCGTTGTCGAAGGTGATGCGGATCGCCTCGGCGTGGCCGGTGTCGCCGCCGCACACCTGCTTGTAGGTCGGATTGGCGATGTGGCCGCCGGTGTAGCCGCTCTCGACCTTGCTGACGCCGACGACGTCGAGGAACACCGCTTCGGTGCACCAGAAGCACCCGCCTGCGAGGACTGCGATTTCGTCGGCCATGGTCGTCTCCTTCTGCTCGAGGAGAAGATAGGCGGTTATCCGCGCCATTTCATCAGCCGTCATGCTGAACCTGTTTCAGCATCCATTGCGGAAAAGGGCGCCGCGGGTCTCGGAAATGGATTCTGAAACAAGTTCAGGGTGACGGCGCTGCGGGACTAGCTGTTCTTGTACTCGGCCTTCAGGCTCGCAAGCTCGAGGCGCTTGCCGACCCATTCGGCGAGCTCGTCGAACTCGAGCGGCTGGGTGAAGACGATTCCGGCGCGGCGGTCCGAATACCAGCGCACCTCGCCCTTGATCGGCTTGAGGCTCTCGACGACCACCACGACCGGCTTGCCGACGCAATATTCCTCGATCGGGTCGACCTTCATTCCGCCGAGCGAAATGTCGTGCACATCGACCGTGTAATAGACCTTGCCGACCTTGACCGATGCCTTGCAGCGGATTTCGAGCCGCGGCGGGCGCGCGCGGAAACCGTGGCGCGGCTTGCGCCCGGCGAGAAGCTCGCCGAGATCGACATTCTGGTCGAACCGGAAACCGACGACGTCGTCGCGAATCCACACCACCGAGGCCGGGATCTTCTGCGCCGACAATTCGATTTCGACCTGGTCGCCGATGCTCGGCACCGGATTGACGAAGGCCATCAGACCACCGGCCGAAAGGTTCTTGATGCGGATCAGCTGATCGCCGCCGGCGCTGGTCAGCTTGCCGATGCGCAGCATGGCCGAGACGCGCTCGTCATTCCGGCGCTCGATCGGCCGCGGAACCGAGGTCGACAGCGAGACCGAGGTCGAGTCGAACGCGGGGTCGCTCCCGCCATTCTCTCCACCCGGTCCCGATTTCCTGCGGATCAGCGATCCAAACATGCTTTCCTTGCCGCCTCCCCGATGCGGTTAACCGCACCAAATCGGGACTTTATGGACACTGCGGTTAAAAGAGCGTTTCCTTTGCTTGACCTTCCGACGTGATGATGCGCAGCAGGGCCGAGGAGAGAGGTGAACGGATGGAGCAGCCGCGGTTGCTGCTGATCGACGACGAGCCGGCACTTGCCGAGTTCCTCGCCAATGCCGCCCGCGAGTGCGGGTTCGACCCCATCATCACTTCCGAAGACTGGCAATTTCACGAACAATTCCTGCGCGAGCGGCCGAACATGGTCGCGCTCGACCTTGGCATGCCCGGCCAAGACGGCGTCGAACTGCTGCGGTTCCTCGCGGAGCATGATTTTCGCGCGCCGGTGCTGATCGTCAGCGGGTTCGACCGGCGCGTGCTCGAATCCGCCTTCCGGCTCGGCGAGGCGCTCGGCCTCAACATGGCCGGGCCGCTCGAAAAGCCGGTCCGGCTCGAGGATCTCGAAGCGCTGCTCAACGAGCTGAAAGCGAATCTGGACGGCTGACGTGGCGAAAAAGGCCGACCTCATCCTCCTGGAGGGGTTCGAGCGGGCGCTCGAAGGCGACCGGTTGCGGATGGTCTACCAGCCCAAGATCGCGCTGCGCGACGGCAGCCTCGTCCGGGTCGAGGCGCTGGTCCGCTGGGACGACCCTGAGCTCGGCGCGGTCGAGCCGTCGCGGTTCGTTCCGCTGGCCGAACGCCACGGACTGATCGACGAGCTCACCCAATGGGGGTTGCGGACCATCCTCAAGCAATGGCTCGAGTGGTGCGACGAGGGGCTCGACACCTGCATCGCGTTCAACATTTCCGCGCTCAGCCTCCAGCACCTCGACTTTCCCGACCTTGTCGAACGGCTGTGCCGGGCGCTGGGGGTCCCGACCGACCGGCTGGTGATGGAGCTGACCGAGGGCGCGACCCAGCCGCTGGTCAAGCTGATGGACACGCTGACCCGCTTCCGGATCAAGGGCATCGGCCTTGCGATCGACGATTTCGGGACGGGCTATTCGTCGCTGATGCAGTTGCGCCAATTGCCCTTCACCGAGGTCAAGATCGACCAGGCGTTCATCGCCGACATCGACCGGTCGCGCGATTGCCGGCTGATCGTCCAGTCGATCGCCGAGCTGTCGCATGGGCTCGGCCTCAGCACGACCGCCGAAGGGGTGGAAACGATCGAGCAGCTGCGGCTGGTCCGCGAGCTCGGCTGCGACGTAGTCCAGGGCTATCTGATCTCGCCGCCGCTCGAGCCGCAGGCGCTCAAACCGTGGATCGCCAAGTTCCGCCGCAGCTGGCCGGCGATGATCGCCGAGGAAAAGCTCGCTCTATGGGGCGACGTCGAAGCGAATTCCCTGAGCTAGAGGCAGGTCGCTGCCGTAGTTCACGGTGTTGGTCTGGCGGCGCATGTAGGCCTTCCAGCTGTCCGAGCCGCTTTCGCGCCCGCCGCCGGTCTCCTTCTCGCCGCCGAACGCGCCGCCGATCTCCGCGCCCGACGGACCGATGTTGACGTTGGCGATGCCGCAGTCCGAGCCCGCAGCCGAGAGGAAGCGTTCGGCCTCGCGCAAGTCATTGGTGAAGATCGACGAGCTGAGGCCCTGGGGGACCGAATTGTTGAGCGCGATCGCCTGGTCGAGGTCGGAATAGCGCAACACGTAGAGGATCGGAGCGAACGTCTCCTGGAGCACGCTCCCTTCCTGCGCCGGCACCTCGGCGATCGCGGGGCGGACGTAGAAACCGCCCGGCACTGCGTCGACGCGATCGATCCCGTCGCCGAGGACGGCTCGCATGCCCTCGAACGCAGCTTCGTCGATCAGCGGGCCGAGGAGCGTATCCGGCTTGCGCGGGTCGCCGACCTTGACCGTGGCGAACAGCTGCCGCAGCCGTGCCAGCAGCTCGTCGGCGATGCTGTCGTGGACGATCAGCCGCCGCAGCGTCGTGCATCTTTGGCCCGCGGTTCCGGCCGCCGAGAACAGGATCGCGCGCGCCGCGAGCTCGAGATCGGCCGAGGGGCAGACGATGGTCGCATTGTTGCCGCCGAGCTCGAGCAGCACACGCCCGAAGCGCTGCGCGACGCGCGGGCCGACCGCGCGGCCCATCGCCGTGGAACCGGTGGCGGAAACCAGGGCAATGCGCGGATCGTCGACCAGCGCCTCTCCGACTTCACGTTCGCCCTGTACGAGCTGGACGAGCCCGTCGGGCGCGTCGCCGAACTTCTCGCACGCGCGGCGGACCAGCACCATCACCGCTTCGGCGCACAGCGGGGTCTTCTCGCTCGGCTTCCAGATCACCGGGTTGCCGCAGACCAGCGCCAGCGCCGCATTCCACGCCCACACCGCGACCGGGAAATTGAAGGCGCTGATCACCACCACCGGGCCGAGCGGATGCCATTGCTCCATCATCCGGTGGTTGGGCCGCTCGCTGGCGATGGTCAGGCCGTAGAGCTGGCGGGACAAGCCGACGGCGAAGTCGCAGATGTCGATCATCTCCTGGACCTCGCCAAGGCTCTCCTGGATGATCTTCCCGCTTTCGAGCGTGATCAGCTTGGCGAGGATCGGTTTGGCCTCGCGCAGCCATTCGCCGAGCAGCCGGACGAACTCGCCGCGCCTCGGCGCAGGAACTGTGCGCCAGCGGAGGAACGCCGCCTCAGCCCGGGCGCATGCCCGCTCCGGGTCGCCGACGGTGACCCGGCCGATCGGCTTGCCGTCGATCGGCGAAAAACTGACCAGCCGGCCGGCGGAGGTGATTCCGGCGAGGCGAAGGATCTCATCGGCTTCCTGGGCCGGGGTCACGCGAGCAGATCCCGCGCCTTGGCCATTGCCGCGACGCCGGCGGCGATGGTCTCGTCCTTTTTGCCGAAGCACAGCCGGACCAGCGTCCGAGGCGGGTCCTGCTCGGCGAAGGCCGACAGCGGGACGACTGCAACGCCGGCGCGCTCGACCGCGGCGGCGGCGAACGCCTCGTCGTCCGCGGTGACGCCGGACGCGGCGAGATCGACACACAGGAAATAGGTCGCTGCGGCATCGAGCACGGTGTAGCCGGCGTCGCGGAGGCCGGCCGTCATCAGGTCGCGCGAGCGTTCGAACCGCCGCCGCATCGGCTCGAGCCAGTTGTCGCCCGCGGTCAGGCCGAACGCCACTGCGGACTGCAAATTCGGCGCGGTCGAGAAGGTCAGGAACTGGTGGGCCCGGGCGACAACGGCGGCAAGCTCGGGAGGCGCGACCATCCAGCCGACCTTCCACCCGGTGAGTGAAAAGATCTTGCCGGCCGAGCCGATCTTGATCGTCCGCTCTGCCATGCCCGGGAGCGACGCGATCGACATGAACTGGCGGCCGTCGAGAACGATCGCCTCCCACACCTCGTCGGCGATCACCGTCAGGCCGTGATCGCGCGCCACCGCAGCGACGGCTTCGAGCTCGTCTGCCTCGAACAGGCGCCCGGTCGGGTTGTGCGGATTGTTGAGGATGATTGCCCGTGTCTTCGGCGTCACCGCAGCTTGAAGCGCGGCGCGATCCACGCGCCACTGCGGCGGTTGAAGCGCAACCTCAACCGGAGTCGCGCCGGCCCTGCGGATCATTGGCGCATAGCTGTCATAAGCGGGCGTGAAGACGATCACTTCGTCGCCCGGGCTCGCGGTCGCGAGGATCGCCGAGCCGAGCGCCTCGGTCGCCCCGCTGGTGACGCAAACGTGCTCGGCGCTGAGATCGAGCTGCTGGTGGCGGCGGTAGAAGTCCGCGACCGCCTCACGCAGCGCCGAAAGCCCGCGCGAGGGCGCATATTGGTTGGAACCCTCCTTCAGCGCCCGAGCGGCAGCGTCGAGGATTTCATCGGGCCAGCCGAAGTCGGGAAAGCCCTGGCCAAGGTTGACCGCACCGTGTCTGGCCGCGAGCCCGGACATGCGCTCGAAGACGCTGGTCTGCATCCGTTCGTAAAGCGGGTTCATCCCCGCCCCCTTAGCGGCAGAAACGCCGGCGGGCAGTAGCCATTCGACTGCGCTTGCCATCGCGGTAGCACTCGCGCCTCGACCCCTGTAGCGGGGCGCAATGAGCATCGTTCGCCTTGCCACTGACGCTGCCGACGCAGCCGCAGCCGCCTTCCCTGCCTGGTCCGACCTTGGTCCGAATGCGAGGCGATCCCTGCTCAATCGCGCCGCGGACTGTCTCGAGCGGCGCGCCGACGAATTCGTCGCGGCGATGCGCGAGGAGGTTCGCGCGTCCGAGCCGTGGGCGCGCTTCAACGTCCAACTCGGCGCCGGCATGGTGCGCGAGGCGGCGGCGCTGACGACGCAGATCACCGGCGAGGTCATCCCGTCGGAAAAGCCGGGGCTGCTGTCGTTGGCGCTGCGCGAGCCCGTCGGCGTGATCCTCGGCATCGCCCCGTGGAACGCGCCGGTGATCCTCGGCTGCCGCGCGATCGCCACGCCGCTCGCGTGTGGCAACACCGTCGTTCTAAAGGCGTCGGAACGCTGCCCGCGCACGCACGCGCTGATCGCGGAGGCGTTTGCCGAAGCGGGATTTCCGGAGGGCGTGGTCAACCTCGTGACCAACCGGCCCGAGCATGCGGCAGAGGTCGTGGGCGCGCTGATCGATCACCCGGCGGTGGGGCGGATCAATTTCACTGGTTCGACCGCGGTGGGAAAGATCATTGCCAAGCGCGCTGCGGAGCATTTGAAACCGGCGCTGCTCGAGCTCGGCGGCAAGGCGCCGCTGATCGTGCTCGAAGATGCAGACCTCGATGAAGCCGTCGCCGCTGCGGCGTTCGGCGCCTTCATGAACGCCGGCCAGATCTGCATGTCGACCGAGCGGATCATCGTCGTCGAAGCCGTCGCCGACCGCTTTGGCGAGCTGTTCGCCGCCAAGGCCGCGACGATGCCCGCTCCGGCGGTGGGCGAGCAGGTCGACGACGATGCTCAGGCGAAAGTCGCGGCGCTGATCGACGACGCGGTCGGGAAAGGCGCCAGTTGGACCGCGGGCAATTCGGCGATGGTCGTCGATCGGGTCACGTCCGACATGCGGCTCTATCGCGAAGAAAGCTTCGGTCCGGTCGTCGGCATCATCCGCGTGGCTGACGAGGAGGAGGCGATCCGCGTCGCCAACGACAGCGACTATGGGCTGTCGGCGTCGGTGTTCACGCGTGATTCCGCGCGCGGGCTTCGGGTCGCCCGGCGAATCCGCTCGGGCATCTGCCACGTCAACGGCCCCACCGTTCACGACGAGGCGCAAATGCCGTTCGGCGGTGTCGGCGGCTCAGGCTACGGCCGCTTCGGCGGGAAGGCCGGAATCGACGCCTTCACCGAGCTAAGGTGGATCACAATCGCCAGCGAGCCAGGCCACTATCCCATCTAAAGAGATGGGCCGGAGCGGGTCGAAACCCGCCCCGGCCCGCTCATTTCAGACCAGCTCGCTTAGCCGCGCTCTGGCGCCGGTGGCGGCGGCGGAGGCGGAGGCGGCGGTGCCGGGCAGGTGTCGGTCGCCAGAATCACCGATCCGTCCGGGCAGGTCTGCGTTGCCGGAGGCGGCGCAGGCGGCGGCGGCGGAGGTGGCGGCGGCGGAGGCGGCGGTGGCGGCGCCGCGGAAGCGAAGTTGTAGACCAGGCTCGCCATCAGAGAGTGGGAATTCCACTTGCCCATCACCTCTTCGACCGGAGTCTCCTCAAGGTCGAACTTGGTGTGGAAGTAGCGATACTTGATGCCGAGATCGAGGTTCGGGGTAAGCGCCGTGCGAGCGCCGGCAATGATCTGCCAAGCGAGGTTCGAATCGGTCGCACCGAACGAAATCTCGTCGATCTTGTAGGACGTCCGGGCAACGCCGACGCCGCCGCCAGCGTAGAAGCTCCAGCCGTTGTCGTTGCCGAAGTCGCCGAGCACATTGCCCATCAGCGCGACGGTGCGTCCCCGCCCGCCGTCATCGAAGAACGGGCCAAAATTGGGGATGTCCGGATCGGTGCTCGAAATCTTGGTGCGCTTGTAGCTCGCCTCGGCCTCGGCGCGGAGCCAACCGAAATCGTAACCGGCGATCACATCGGCATCGATGCCCATCTTGTTGTTGATGCGGATCGATCCGTCTTCGGAGCCGGTCGCGCCCTGGTAGTTGCCGTGAATGTCCCGCACCCACATCGGGCCAGCCTCGACGCCGACGTAGAGCGAGCCGTCGCGAGCCATCGCCGGGCTGGCGAGGACCGCTGCGGCAACGGCGGACAGGAGGTAGTAACGCATGATGATTGCCCCTCTTTCTGAGTTCCAACTGCGCAAACCGCTAAAGCGCGAGAAGTTTCCGTCTGGTTGCAACAACAATGTACATTTTTGGCACTGTTGCCGAAGCGCGACACCCCTTCGTTAAACTAGCGCAAACCTTCCGCGAATAACGGCGAAATTTTACAGTCATGCAATGTAACCGAACTCCACCTGATAGTCAGTACATTGTTCGGCAATGATGTCTGAAAGTCGAAGCTGCGTCAAATTCAGGCTGCGGTGGTCCCTCGAACGGATTTGATCTGATATGGAATGTCCGTGGCGCTCGACTTCGAAGGCGCGGTCGAATGCGGCGAAGTGATCGCCCGTCGGGCCGCCGCCCGGCCAGCCGACGAACCGCGCCACCGCATCCCTCTCCGCCTCCAAGGCGATGAAGTCTTCGTAGCGAACCACATGGTGCGGGATCGCCCGGGCGTGGAGCAGCCGGTGATAGTCGACCAGCCCCGCGCTCTCGGCGATGCAATAGCGCTCGACCCACTCGTCGCTGAAGCGGTCGAGGTTGTCCTGCAGCCGATGCTTCTCGAAGAAGCTCAGGGCGACATCCGCGATGTTGCGAACGGCGATCAGGACCTTGCGCGGGGCGAGCGCGTCGAGGATGCGGACATGCTCCTCGCACAGCACCTCCTTCAGCCCCCATCGGCGGCCCTGAAGCCGCGGCGCCATCAAGCGCGCGAACCGCTGCGCGGGCGTTTCGTCGCGCCCGGCCCAATCCTCGTCCGAGACTGCCATGCCGAGCTCGGCCAGCTGGATTCGCAACAGCCGGGAATTTTGCGGGCGCAGGAAGAACGGCTCGTGAAAGACGAGGCGGTCGGGCGGGCTTGCCAGCCAGTTGCTCAACATCGTGCTTCCCGACCGGCCCATCGCCGCGACGTAGAAGTCGGGCGGCTCGACGCCCGCAGGCAGGAAGGGCTCAGCCACGCGCCGGCTCCGCCAGCAATGCGAGTTCGGCGGGGATGACGCGCTCGTGGCTGGTCTGCGCGCGCACCCGAGCGGCAGCGGTAGCCGACCGGCGGAGGAACAGCTCGGGCGATTGGATCATCGTCCAAAGCGCGTCGGCGAAGACCGCGGGATCGTCGGCCGCAATGGCGGCGCAGGATTCGTCGGCGAACTCGCGTACCGTCGGGATGTCGCTTGTCACTGGAACGAGGCCCGACGCCATCGCCTCGTCCCGCGACACGCCTTGCGTGTCGAGCCGCGTCGGGACCAGGAAGATTCCGTGGCGGGCGTGTTCTTCGGCGATCTCGGACTGGGTGAGGAATTGCCGGCGGATCGCGACGTTAGCCAATCCCCGGAGCGGCGCCAGCTCCTCATCGAAGAGCCGGCCGTCGCCGATGATGGTGAACTGGAGCTGGTCGAACCCAGCGCGCTCGGACAACAAGCGAATGGCCGCGACCGTGAGATCGTTAGCCCGGGTAGGGGAATCGAAGGGGCGGATCGACAGGACGCGAAACCGCATGTCTTCGGCCTTGGGCACGTAGCGAAACAGGTCGGTGTCGATCGGATTGGGAAGGACGACATGATCTTCGTCGCCGAGCCCGACGTCCTCGCGCATCATCGCCACTGCGGTCCGCGACGGAAGCACGAGCTTGAGCCGCGGGGGGCGCCGATCGAGCAGGTCGAGCCAGAAACGCCGCCGCAACTCGACTTGCGCCAGCGCGTCGGCACGCTCTTGCAGATCGGCGATGGCAGCCGACCGCTGGCGGAATACGGCCGGTATCTCCGACCCGTGCAGCCAGGCGTGGATGGCTATGTCGGCAATTGGCGACAGCAGGGGCCACATCGCCTCGCTGAAACCGTGCGCGGCGATCACGTCAGGCTCGAACTTGCCGGCGAGCTCGAGCAGCGTGGGCCCCTCTCCGCTCTCGCACGTCACGCCCTCATATTCATGCGCTGACGGCGAGCCCTCGGTCGGCCGGAACACCGCGACCTCATGTCCGGCTGCGCGGTAGGCGAGGACGCGGCGGTGAACGAACGGATATTGGTACAGGTCGCCGGCCGCCGGATAGGAGCGCGTGACGACCAGGATTCGCAACGGCCGATCCCGGTCGGTCAGCGGATGTGCCGCCACAACCCCCCGCTCAGGCGCAGGTTCTGCGGCTCGCCGCCGACGAATCGGCGAAGCGCGTCGAGGTAAGCGGTCCGCCAGCGCTCAGCGTGGCTGTCGGCATCTTCATCCTCGAACGGATCGGGCAGCCGCTCGACTACGAAGCCGATCCGATCGCCTTCCCAGCGCGGAGCACAGAACACCGACGGCACGCCGAGCCGGTGCGCCGATCGCGCGGCGAAGCTCGAGTAAGTGATTTCCTGGCCTTCGAAGATGATGCGCGGAGCGCCGAGGTTGATCGCGCCATCCACAGCGATCACCACCGCATAGCCCTCGCGAACCGACTGCATGAAGGCCTTGGCGACCTGCATGTCATCCTGGTCGCTGGTCGAGATCAGCGACTTTGCATAGGCGGTCCGAGCAACGCTCGGGGTCGATGCCAGCCAGCGCGAACGAAGGCCGAGCAGCTCGAGCGCGAGCGGGCCCGCGTACATCGGCCCGACATGCGCCGAGGCGAGAATCATCCCGCGGCTGTGATCGAACTGCGCGAACGTGCGCTCGGCGTCCTCAAGGTCGGCGAGACGCATCATCGGTTCGTGGATCCGATCGTCGCGGCATTCGAGCCAGTCGAGCAGATAATGGTCGGCGAGATGGCCCCATTTGGCTGCCCGTTCCCACTCCTCGCGGTCGGCCGGCTCATTGCTCAGCCGGAGCGACCATGCCCAGTCGAGCCGCGGCTTGGGAATGTGGACCGTATCCACGCGGTCCCACAGCGCTTCAAGGCCCGCCTCGAACGAGTCGGGGAGCGCAGCGGCTCGCTGCTCGACGAAGGTGTCGAACAAGGCGACCGCCTCGCGCCTGCGCCCCGCCTGGCTCAGCGCGCCCGCAGCGTAGCGATTCCACCGCGGCGACGAGGGCTGGAGCTTGAGCAACGCCCGAAACTCGCGTGCGGCTTCGACGTAACGGCCGCTCTGCTTCAGCGCCCGCGCATAGAGGGCGCGGGCCTGGGCAACCTTGGGCTGCAGCTCGACCGCCTTGGCCAGCGGCGGAAGCGCATCGGAATAGCGCCTCAGCCGAAGCAGCGCTTCGCCGAGCGCGTAGTTCATCAGCGCGTCCTTCGGCTGGCCGCGTGCGCCGGCTTCGAGGTGCGCGGCGGCGCGATCGTAGCGGTCGGGCGCCTTCGATTGCATGTAGGCCTGGCCGAGATAGGACCGGAGCAACGGATCGTCCCGGCCGAGCGCGAGGAAGCGCTCGCCGCGATCGATCGCCTCGTCCACTCGACCGGCTTCGAACAAGGTGCGGATGATGGCGCCGGCGGCAAGCCCGTCCTCGACCTCATCGTCGCGGATCGATTGCGCCAGCTGAAGGGCGGCGTCGGTCTGCTTGCTGCGGTCGAGCGCCATCAGCGCGACGTTGGTCAGCTTGGCCGTCTGAGTTGCCTTGCTGCCGAGAGACCGCGCATGGGCGCCGGCTTCCTCGATCCGGCCGCTCTGGAGCAGCAGCTGGAGGTAGGAGGTGTGGCCGGCGACGTCGTCGGGACGAAGCGCGATCACGCGAGCGGCGCTTGCGATCGCTTCATCCCAGCGCTTGAGGCGGCCGAGCAGGCTGCCGCGCAGGCGCCAGTCGTCGACTGATTCAGGGTCGATCGAGACCAGACGGCCGAGCACGTCTGCCGCGCGCTCGATCATCTTGGTGTCGATCAGGTAGGGAATAACGTGGCGCCGAAGGTCCGCCCGCGCGTTCGGCAGCGCGACGACCTCGTCCGTCAGGAGGTTTAGGCCGCTCGCCGCCTTGCCGAGGCGGATCAGCGCGACCGCGTAAGGCAGGCGCAACTCGGGGTCTTGCTTCTCCTCGCGGCTCAGCCCGCGCTCATACAGGGTCGCCGCTTCGGACCATTCGCCGGCGCGGACATGTTCGTACATCAGGTCGGCGGAGATACTCGTCACGGCTGCCATGCATCAGCTTCCGAAGCGCAATCGCCGCGATCCGGGCACCGTGACGCCCGCCGAGCGAAGCGCGAACACCGCAGCATAGATCAACGCCAGCAGGATCAGCAGCGGGGCCGCGATTCCGAGGAGGTCACGGACCGCAGGGAAGGTCGCGACCGACATTCCGACGATGATCACGAAATAGCGCCGCTGCTCGAGGATCCTCAGATAAGCCTGCTGCAGCGTGTTGAGGGTCGACTGCCACCGCGCCTGGGCGATGTCCTTGCGCGACGAAGCGCCTTCATACTGGGTGAGCGTCGATTGCAGCGACGTGCCGCCGGGACTCGCCAAGCGCCGCTTCTGCTCCGCGACCTGGGCGTTGAGTTCGCTGACCCGCGCGTTGAGGCGCGGCAGCAGCGGGCTGTTGGTCAGCCCCTGGTCGAGCAGGGAGTCGCGCTCCCGCTGCGCCTCGGCGCGCTGCAGCTCCAGCTGGCTGATGAGCTGGTAGATCGACGCCGCGGTCTGCTCGGGAGCGAGATCGCCCCGCTGCGCCTGGACCGCGGCGAGCGAGCGCCGCGTGTCGGCCACCTGCCGCTCGGCGTTCTGGACATCCTGGGTCAGCGCCGAGATCTGGTCGTCGCTGATCTTCTGCGACGCCTGGTTCACGTGCTGCTCGGCGGCGGCGAGGATCGCATTGCCGAACCGGACCGCGTCCTGCTGGGTGCGCGCCTGGACGTACAGGCGGAGAATGCCTTCCTGGACGTCGACGGCGACCCGCACGCGCTTCCGGTAATAATCGAACGGGTCGCGGTTGAAGCCGAGCGGGCTGCGGAACCGCGTTAGCGAGTCCATGCGGTAAGTGTCGAAATGGCTGAGGAAGCCGTAGCGGCGTTCCATATAGTCCATCATCGGCCGCGACAGGATGTATTCGCGCGCCTTGAACGCGTCGGCGATCGTGCTTCCGGCGCTGCCGAAGGCGAACAGGCCGGCGTTCGGCGACGGCGCGGCTTCGCCGCTGGTCTGCACTGTGAACACCGCCTCGCCCTGGTAGAGCGGAGTGGCGATCAGCTCGACGTAGAGCAGGACGATGAGCAGGGGCAGCGCGACGAACAATCCGAACCGCCGCAGGAACAGCCGCCAGCGCTGCCGGCGGCGATCGAGGATGTCGCTGCGCGCATCGTCGAGCCCGTCGGCAAAGCCGCCGGTGTCCGGACCGGCAACGCGTTCCGAGCGGGGCGCGAACCGCGGGGCGCCGGGGCCGAACGCAGGCTCAGGCTGGGCTTCGCCGGCCCGCTTTTCCTGCCATTTCCTGATGCGTTCCTCGTTGGTCATCTCGTCGCCCCTCGCACCTTGAAGTGCTAATCCAGATCGAATGAGGCAAGCTCCTCATCCGCAATGTCTTCGCTGCCGCCGCCTTCGCGGAAGGTCCGCACGAACAATTCCTCCGCTTCCTCGTGGCTGTCGCACTCGATGATCTTGCCGCGGATCACGACCCCGTGGCGCTCGCACACCTCCTGAGTCGTGCGCGGGTTGCTCGCGACGAGGATGAGGCCCGTGTCGCGAAGCTTTCGCGCGAGCGCATTTTCGCACTTCGCGCGGAATTGCTCGTCGCCGACGCTCAACTTGTCATCGACCAGATAGGTGGTCGCCGGAATGCCGAGGCTTGCGGCGAACGCCAGCCGCCCGCGCATGCTCCCCGAATAGAGCTTCACGGGGTAGAAAAAGGCTTCGCCGAGCTCGGAGAAATCGGCGCACCACAAAGCATATTCGTCCGGGTCGAGGCCGACCATCAGCGCGATGTTGCGCACATTCTGCTCGCCGGTGAGCTCGCCCTGGAACGAGCCGCTGTAGCCGAGCGGCCAGCCCCCTTCGTCGCGCAGGACGGTTCCACTGTCCGGCTTCTCGACGCCAGCGAGCAGGCGGATGATGGTCGACTTGCCCTGCCCCGGCGGAATCAACAGCCCGACGCGCTCGCTCGAATCGGCCACCATCGACGCGTGGTGGAGCACGACCTTGGGCACGCCGACCGAGAGGAAATAGCGGGTGCAGTCGACGAAGCCCCACATTGCTCAGGCTTCCCGCGACGCGCTGACCACTGCGCCCGCCAAGGCCAGCACTGCGATCCAGGCGACGACGTAGAGCGGCGATGCGACGCGCGACTGGTAGTGGAACAGCATTCCATCCCGCGCGACCTCAATCGCGTGGAGCAGCGGGTTCCAGCTGAAATATTGGAGGAGGTTGTCCGGCAGCTCGTTGGCGGTGAAGAAGACTCCGGAGATGAAGAAGGTCGGACGCAGCAGCGCTGCCCCGAGGCGCTGCAGGCCGGGCCGATAGCGCCCGAGCGCGGAGAAGAGATAGCCGTAGCTCGCGCCGAGACCCCAGGCGAGCGATACTCCGGCGACGAACTGCGGGACATTGTCGAGCTCGCCGTTGCCGAACAGCAGGTAATTGGCCGCAGCAACGACGGCGAATACCACGAAGATGTTGGCGAACTCGAGCAACGCGACCGCAGCGATGCCGTGCTCGTGGCGCACCTGGGGGAAGATCAGGAGGCCGCGGATGCCGTTGTTGACCCTCGCCAGCGCAGTCACCGTGTAGCGGAAACTGGCGTACGGGATCAGGCCGGAGATGATGAAAGTGATGGTGTCGGTGTAGACCGGCACCGTGCGCGAGAAGATGTAGAAGCCGAGGTAGGTCGCCGCGATCCACGCCAGCGGCGCCAGATAGGCCCAGAGATAGCTCCAGCTGTTCTGGCCGAAGCGGCCGCGGAAATCGCGCGCCGCGAGGGCGAGGATGATGTCGATGTGCGCGACCAGGCTAGCCGTGAAGCCGGGACGGCGGCCTCCGCCGAACGTGGTGTCGGCGCCGAGGCTCATTGCGCGAGCAATGTCGCCGAGCGCAGCCCCGTCAGGCTCTGCGCGAAGGCGCTCAAGATCTTGCGCGTCTGGGCGAATGGCGCGCTCGAGATCAGGATCGCGTCATTGTCGCGGACGATGAAGCGGCGCGCGAGGACCACGGTCTCTGGCCGGCGCATGTCGAACTGATAGACGATCGGCGGAGCCGCTGGATCGGCCTGCGCGCGCATCAGGAACACCGCCCGCGGGTCGGCTACGTCCTCGCTGAGGCCGCGCGCTTCGCCGAGCGCTTCCATCACGTTGAAATCGCGCTTGGGTACCTGGACCTGGCCCTGCACTCCGGCCGCCCCGAGCACGGTCACATGTTCGACGACCTGGTTCAGGATCACGGAATCGCCCGGACGAAGCGGAATGTCGAGCGCGGGATTGGCGTAGATATCGCTGAGCCGCGCCCGTCCGACCATGCCCCCGCGACGCACCGTCACGTCGAGCATCTCGGGATTTTTCTGGTCGGGTGCGACATCGGCAAGCAAAGCGCTCAGCCGGGTGCGGCCGCGCTCGATCGGATAGGAGCCGGTCTTCGCAGCCGCCCCCTGGACGCTGACCATCCGGCTGCGGCTATCGACCGGGCGGATGTCGACCTGCGGGTCGAGCACGACCGTCCGCAACCGCCGCGTCACCGCCGCGCGGACTTCCGGGATCGTCATACCGGTCACCCGCAGAGCACCCGCATAGGGCACGAAAAGGCGCCCCGAATCGTCGATCACCACTTCGCCGAGATCGGTCCCGGCGCCGTTCTGGTTGAAGACCGCCGGGGTGCCGCTCTCGTAGATGCGGATCGCAAGCCGGTCGCCGGGCACGAGCCGGTCGTAGGCATAATCCGATCCGCCGGTGAGCTCGACGGGGAAACTCGCGTGCAATTCCGGAGCCGGCGGAGGCACGGTCGCCGCGGTCACCGGGACGAGCTGGATCTGCCCGGCCGCCGAAGCGTTCTGTACTTCATGGAGGGACGTCGCGGCGCGCGGCATCGCGCAGCCGGTGAGCAGAGCCGTCGCGAGCAGAACGACGCTTGCTTTCGCACTGACTGGATTGCGCCCCCTCATCGTCAACCTCCTTACGCAGCCTGTCGTTTTGGCTCGGCCGTCACGCGTGACCCGATATCCGATCCTAATCCCCGAACCGTGCAAGTCACAAACTGGGCGAGCATGTGCGGCACCGAAAAGTGCGAATCGAGGAACGCCCGGCCCATCCCGCCCTCGACGAACATCGCCCGGTTCCACGAGTTCACCGCGAGATCGTGGACCTTCTCGATCATCATGTCGAAGTCGGGGTTCTCGGCGCAATCGAGGACATGGCCGGTTACCCCGTCGATGAGGCATTCGGCGGCTCCGCCGGCCGGCGTCGTGACCACGCGGACGCCCATATATTGCGCTTCGATGAGCACGTTGGGCAGGCCCTCGTAGCGCGACAGCAGGACGAATACGTCCATTTTCGACATCCAGAAGCCGACGCGCGTCGAGCGGCCGGTGAACAGGATTCGGTTGGCGATCCCGAGCTCTTCGGCGAGTTCCTGCGCCTTGGGCAGGAGGCGCCCGTCGCCTACGAGCAGGAAGCGCGTCTTGGGATGCTTGCGCAGGTAGCGCGCAGCGAACCGGATCCACATCACCGGCTGCTTGTCGGTGTCGAAGCGGAACACGCTTCCGATCGTCTCCGTCGCGTCGGGGGTCGCCTCGATGAAGCGCTGCCACGCACCGACGCAGGCGGTGCAGGGCTCGGCGTGGAGCATCTGGACGCCGTTGTAGACGATCGCGAACCGGTTAAGCGGGATGTCGAGCCAGTCGGCATAGGCGCGCGCGGCCGAGATATTGTTACTGACGAACGACACGCCCGGGATCTGCGCCATCGCCCGGTAGAGCACCTCATATTCCGGCCGGAACATGTGCCGCCGCATGCTCGGCGGAAGGCCGCGGATGGCGAGCTGGATGTGCGGGATCCCAGCGATCAGTGCTGCGAGCCCGACGAACAGGCAGGCACCGTCCTGCCACGCCGAAACCGTTTCGGTGCCCGAATCGCGGAAGTGCTGGACGAGGCGCTTCACCCCGAAGTTCACGCCCGACGGGAGATAGTCGAGCAACGTCAGAAGCTCGGGATCGGTCACCCCGAGCGTGCGCGGCGAGAGCGGTTCGAACAGGTTGATCTGGTGCAGCTCGACCCCGGCGGTCAGCATGTCGGACAGATAGAAGTCGTTCTGCTTTTCGGGCCCGTGCGAACGGACCACGACCTCGACCGGGCGGTTGAGCCGGATTCCCGCGACCTCGCCGGTGGTCTTTCGCGCCCGCTCGAGCTCGATCGCGAGCCGGGTCAGCTGCCGCTCCGCTCCGCCCGGGCCGAGGCCGCCGGTGACCAAAGTCAGGCGGCCGAGCTCGTTCGGCGAGTGCGAAGCGACCGAACGATCGCGGAAATGCAGGATCGCATGCTTCATCGCCACGATACGGGCGTCCTCGGCGCCGTCGATCGGGCCGCCTTCGAGCTTCTCGAGGCAGCGCAGGATCGAGTCCGCGCGCTCCCACAAGGCACGGCTCTTGGTCCCCTCGGCGAGCGTATCGGCCACCGGCGCCATAAGCGCGTGCGAGCGGACCAGATGGCCGTCGGCGAACAGCCGCTTGGCATAACTCATGCGGATGTCGCGGCGGTCGGCGAAACGCTCGAGCACGTGCGCGAAGAGTGCATTCGACCGCTCGTAATCCCGGGCGTCGTAGAGGAGGCCCGCCTTCAGCGCCAAGCCATCGTCGTCGAGCGCATCGACCTCGCGCCCCCAGATCCACTCCACCGCTTCGTCGAACTGCTTGCTCCGGATCAGCCGCTGCGCGCGCGCCTCCCACAGCGAGGCATGGTCCGGATGCAGGGCATCGAGCTCGGTCCAGCGCGCCGCAAAGGCAAGATCGTCCTCGATCGCCGCCAGTTCATCGAGCTCGACCGCGAGATCCGAACCGCGCCCGCCATCGGCAAACTCAAGATCTGCCGCCCGGTCTGGCGCGATCTCGGCGCTCTCTCTGATTGGTTTGTTCATTCGCCCCGCTCTACAAAGTTACGCTCGCCGGCCGCTTCAGGCTGCGGCTTCGGTTAAAGAGGATCGTTGCCGGCGCGCCGCAAGAAGGCGGCACTTGTGTCGATTGCGCACAACCGACTCCACATTGGGTTTGATCGCATCGAGCCGCTCCCAATAATCGGCCGCTTCGCTGAAGCGGAACTGCCGCATGAACTCCAGTGCGAGACGGCGCAGGACCGCCTCGTCGTCGGGCTTGATCCGGTCCATGAGCCGGAGAATCGGCTCACGGTCCTCGAGATCGCCTTCGTCCTGCTCAACGGCCCGGAGCTGGATTCGAAGCATGCGATGGATTCTGGCGAGCTCGAGCTCGGCCTGCTCGGCCATGTCGGTCTCGTCGCGAACCGCTTCGGCGATGGCGATGGCCTCGGCGAATTGCTCTTCGCGTCCGAGGATACGGACGATCTGGAGGGCGCGCCGCCCGGCGCGTTCGAGGAAGCGGCTGGTTTCGGCCTGGAAGCGCTTGGCTACCGGATCCTGGGAGCGCGCCAGCGCGCCGTACATGCGAATGGCGGTCGCATAATCCTCGTCGGCCTGGGCGAGGCGGCCGCTCCAGCGAAGGACCAGGGGGCTCTCCGGGTCGGTTTCGTACAGGCGCCGGAAGATCTCGCGCGCCTCCTCGGAATGACCGAGGCGCGACAACGATACGCCGACGAGAACGGCGAGCCGAGTTGAATCGAAGATGATCTCGCCCGCTTCGGCAGCGAGCGCGATCACCGCCTGGAAATCCTCCTTGGCATAGGCCTCGCGGATGGGGTCGCGGAAATGCGCTGCGACCTGGCGGACGATCCGGACAGCGGCGCTGGCGGAGGCGTAGGGCCGAACCGCGTTGGCGAGGCGGAACGCGCTCTTCGTGTCGCGCTGTTCGATGCGGCTGGTGGCGTGCTCGATGATTTCCGCTGAAACCGTCCTGAACCGCCGCCTGACGACCATCTGGTCGGGAAGCTCGGCCGCCGCCTTGAGGCACTCGATCACCGCCTCGTCGAGACCGTTGCGGACGGCCGAGCGCAAGATGTCCTCGGCGCGTTCGAGGCTTTGATTGACCACCACCCGGAAACAGCGCGCAACCAGGTCCTCCTCCCCGTTGGCGAGCGCCCATTGCGCGACTTCGAGGATGCCGTCGCCTTCTTCGGAATGCTCGATCACCTCGCGCTTCCAGTCGTCGAGATGCTCCGGCTCGCCGAGGCGCGCGAGGAGGACGAGCGCGTTCAGCGCGGCGCGCAGGTTCGACCGGTCGTGACGGAACGCTTGCTTCCAATGGCCGAGCGCGTCCTCATCCCGACCCAGCCGCTCGCTTGCCAAGGCCGCGCCTTCGTAGATGGCGGTGTCGGCATATTCGTCGGCAAGCAGGTCTTCGGCGACACCGAGCGCCCGTTGCCAATCGCCGGTGTTCACCAGCGCGTCGAGGAACGCCATGCGGGCATCCTGCGACAGGGTCGCCGAGCCGTCGACGCTGGTGAACGCCGCGATCGCGCCCTCGAAATCGCCGATCCGGCTGAGGACCATCCCGCGAAGCTGCTTGAGCGGGGTGTTATTCGGATGCTGGCGAAGTGCCTCGAACATCTCCCGCGCGCCGTTGCGGAAATCGAGTTCGATCATCGCCTCGATATTGTCGGCGATGATCTGCTGGCGGGACTCCTCGTCGTCCGAAGCGCTGAGATACGGCCCCGCCTCGACCAGCTTGGCGACGTGGTCGCGATGGATAATCGCGAAGACCCGGTCGTAGAACGCCGGCGTATAGTGGGTAAGGTCGAGGCCCCCGTGCTCCATGGCCCGTTCCTGTCCGAATTCGCGCATTGCTTCGGTCGGGTCGAAGCAGGGAATGCCCATTTGCTCGGCGGCGAGCTTGACCCAGCGAATGAGTCGGTCGCGCGCCGGGATCACCGCCTCGTCGGGAGTGGTGACGTTGACGTGCGTGACGAACAGCAATTTGTCGCGGCCGAGGCGCTCGGCGATCTCCTCCATGTCGCGCTTCAGCTGATCGAAGGTCTGCTCCTCCATCGTCAGGCTCATCAGCAGGGCGCGATCTTCGGCGGGCAGCCGGCGATAGGTCGATTCACCGCGCAGATATTCGAGCAGCGCGCGGCGGTCCTTGCGCTTCACCAGCGACCAGAATTGCGTCGTTCGCGCGGGATCCGCGAAGAAGTCGGCGAAATAGCGATAGACGTAATTCCGCTGGACCGGACGGCCATGCGACGCGACCAGCTTGGCCGAGCTGATCTCGACGATGTTGAGGTCGGGCGCGGTCCAGTTCTCGGTGCGATAGTCGCGCGGGATGTCGGGCCGGAAAGTGATCGGCAGGATTTCGTCGGGCAGGTCCTGCTCGCGCTGGAGGAACTGGATCTGCTGGACGGCTTCGGCGCTCGAATGGACGTAGCCGTAGACCCGGCCGTGCTCGCTCTCGATCGGAAATTTCCCGAGCGCCCGCCGCAGCGGCGTGGTGACCCGGCACGTGCCGATCGTCGTGATTCGCAACTTTCTCACTTCGAAACCAGCAATCCCTCGGCCCTATAAGCTCCAGTAGCGGATATCCTCGCGCAGGCTCGCCCGCGGCAGCCTGGCGCGGATATCCACAAGAATTCCACCGCTAATGATTCGTTCGCTCAAGTTCGGTTCCATCGCGACATATTCATCGTGCGGAACCGCATAGATAAGTGTCCCAAGATCGCGCAGTTCGTCGAGGTCGACGAGCTCGATGTCGTGGGCGCGCCGGACCGCCGCCGAATCCGCCCGCGGATCATGCACCATCGGCTCGATGCCGAACGATTTGAGCTCGTTGTAGATATCGAGCACCTTCGAGTTGCGGATGTCGGGAACGTTCTCCTTGAACGTGAAGCCGAGAATGCCGATGCGCTGATCGCGGATGCGGTGGCCGTGCGCGGCGAGCTTCTTGACGATCCGCTGTCCGACATAGGCGCCCATGCCGTCGTTCACCCGGCGGCCGGCGAGGATCACCTCGGGATGGTAGCCGAGCGCCTCCGCCTTGGCGGTCAGGTAATATGGATCGACACCGATGCAGTGGCCCCCGACCAGCCCGGGGTAAAAGCGGAGGAAATTCCACTTCGTCCCGGCGGCGGCGAGCACGTCGCTCGACTCGATGCCGAGCAGGTCGCAGATCTTGGAGATTTCGTTCATCAGCGCGATGTTGATGTCGCGCTGCGTGTTCTCGATCACCTTCGCAGCCTCGGCGACCTTGATCGACGGCGCGCGGTGAACCCCGGCCTCGATGATCGATCCGTAGAGCGTGGCGAGCGTGTCGAGAGTCTCGGCGTCCTGCCCCGCGACGACCTTGACGATCTTCCCGATCGGATGCTTCTTGTCGCCCGGATTGATGCGTTCCGGACTGTAGCCGAGCTTGAAATCGACGCCCGCCTTCAGCCCCGACGAGCGCTCCAGCGCCGGTGCGCAGACCTCTTCGGTGGCGCCGGGATAGACGGTGCTTTCGAACACCACGATCGCGCCCTTGCGCAGCGCCGGGCCGATTAGCTCGCAGGCTTTCAGGAGCGGGTCGAAATTGGGCCGCTTGGCATTGTCGATGGGCGTCGGGACGGTGGCAATGAACACGTCGCAGCCGGCGATGTCCTCGACCTTGTCGGTGACGGTCAGCTGCGCTTCGGCAAGCGCGGCCGGCTCGATCTCGTCGGTTGAATCGACGCCCCGGCGAAGCTCCTCGACACGGGACGAGCTGACGTCGAAGCCAATGACGTCGTTGGCCTTTGCGAACGCCACCGCGAGCGGGAGCCCCACATAACCGAGGCCGACAACTGCAATCTTCACCTAAGTCCCCGTTCCCTACTCGTTCGAGCCTGCGCGCCTCGGCAACGACGCGCGGCCTCGAACGTCAGTCCCGCACGCTTCACACACGCATCGGGCAACGACCCGGAGCGCACTTGCACCCCGGCTTACTGAAGGTGAGAGAATTGACAACCCCCTCCACCGGTTTAACAAAGACTATTATATCAGAAGTTAACCAGTTTATCCTGTAGCAAGGCCAACTCGTTACAGTTGTTTACTTTCCGAGAACAGCCGTAGTCGATTTGAATTGGCTGGGGCGGCAGGATTCGAACCTGCGAATGCCGGTACCAAAAACCGGTGCCTTACCACTTGGCGACGCCCCAGCAGGCATGTCCATGCGAAGTGACGGGCGCTTATAGCCGCCGATCCGCAGGTGGGAAGTGGGCGTTCGGACGCGACCGCGCTATAGGGCGGCCATGGCCGAGCCGACGATCCGCGATTTCCACGCGCACATCTATTACGATCCCGACGAGGTAGATCAGGCGAAGCAGCTCGCCGCGGCCGCTCAGGCGCGCTTCCCGGTGGCCGTCGGTCATTTTCATCTGCGGCCGGTCGGGCCGCATCCGCGGGGGAGCTGCCAGCTGACGGTTCCGACGGAATTGTTCGGCGACGTCGCGCAATGGCTCGCGCTCAACCGCGCCGGGCTCACCATCTTCGCCCACGCCGAGACCGGCAACGACCTTGCCGACCACACGCAGCACGTGATCTGGTTCGGCGAAAGCGAGCCGCTCGACCTGTCGATCTTCAGCTAGCTTAGCGCGAGTATGGCGAACGGCATTCGCGACATTGCCGATCCGGCAAAGCTGGCGCGCCAGGCGCCGGCGCCTCAGTCGACTCGCTCGGTCCAGCCGTAGGGGTCTGGCGCAAGCCCGCGCTGGATGTCGACCAGCGCCGAGCGCAGGCGCATTGTCAGCGAGCCGATCGACTGTCCGCCGATGGTGAACGAGCCGTCGGCACCCTTGACGCTGCCGATCGGGGTCACGACCGCGGCCGTCCCGCAGGCGAAGGATTCGGTCAGGCGCCCGCTCTCCGCGTCCGCCTTCCACTGCTCGATCGAGTAGCGCTCCTCGCGCACGGTCAGGCCCATGTCGCGCGCCAGCGTCAGCAGTGAGTCGCGGGTGACGCCGTGGAGGATCGTGCCGTCGAGCGGCGGAGTCTGCACCGATCCGTCGGCGAAGACGAAGAAGACGTTCATCCCGCCGAGTTCTTCGATCCAGCGCCGCTCGACCGCGTCGAGGAACACCACCTGGTCGCAGCCCTGACGGATCGCTTCGGCCTGGGCGATGAGGCTGCCGGCATAATTGCCGCCGCACTTGGCTTCGCCGGTCCCACCGGGCGCAGCGCGGACATATTCCCGGGTCACCCACAGGGAGACGCTCTGCGCGTCCTTGCGAAAATAGGCGCCGACCGACGAAGCGATCACCGCATAGATGAACTGCGTCGACGGCCGCATGCCAAGGAACGCGCCGTTGGCGATCATGAACGGCCGCAGGTACAGAGTCCCCTCGCCCGCGGCCGGGACCCAGTCGCGGTCGGCGCGGACCAGCGAGCGAACCGAATCGAGGAACATGTCTTCGGGCAGCGGCGGCATCGCCATTCGGATCGCCGACTTGGCGAAGCGGCGGGCATTGGCGTCCGGCCGGAACAGCCCGACCGACCCGTCGGGCCGCCGATAGGCCTTCAGCCCTTCGAAAATCTCCTGCGCATAGTGCAGCACGGGCGACGCCGGATCGAGCGTGAAGGAATGGCGCGCGGTGATCCGCGCGTCGTGCCAGCCCTGCTCCTCGTCATATTCGATGATCGCCATGTGATCGGTGAAGACGCGCCCGAAACCGGGGTCGATGAGCAGCCGGTCGCGCTCCTCGGCGGGGACCGGTTCTGCCGCAGGTTCAAAGGCAAGACCTTTGTTCACCGCCTTGTCGAGCTCACCGATCATGCCGTCACCCTTTCGGGCTGTGGCGACTAGTGCAGCGTACCCTCTTCGGCAAGCGACGGCGCCTTGGCTGCCTGCCCAAGCTCGCGATCGCGGCGCGATGCCGCCTCGATGGTGCTCGCGACCAGCCGGTCGAGCGCAGAATCCTGGTCGAGCACGGCGAGCCCGGCCTCGGTCGTCCCCCCGGGGCTCGCGACGCGGCGCGGAATCTCGTCCATCGTCTCCCCGGTGCTGGCGGCCATCCAGGCGGTTCCAAGCACCGTTTCGAGCGCCACCGTGGCAGCGATCTCTGGACTGAGGCCGCGCGCTTCCGCGGCCTTGCGCAGCGCATCGATGAAGCGCGCGACATAGGCCGGGCCCGCTCCCGCGGCCTCTCCGACCGCGCCGAACTTGGCTTCGTCGACAGTCCACATCGCCCAGCCGAGCGCAACGAACAGGTCGCCGAGCTGGCGCTTCAGCGCCTCGTCGCCGCTGTCCGTGTAGAGCGCCGTCACCCCCCGCCGGATCGCGACGGGCAGATTCGGCATTGCCCGGACGATCGCGCCGGCCGCAGGGAAGCGCTGTCGCAAGCTCGCGGCTTCGACCCCAGCGAGGATCGACAGGATGGTTGTGCGCCCGGTGATCCACGGCTTCAGCTCGGCCGCGACTTCGTCGAGCTTCTGCGGTTTGACCGCGAGGACTACGAGCCGCGGCGGAATCCCCGCTTCTGGCAGCGAGCGGACCGTCCGCACCCCCTCGACCGGCGTTCCGCTCGGCCGGATCACGACGACCTGCGACAGATCGATGCCGGCGGTCCGCCAGCCCTCGACGATCGCCTGGCCCATGTTGCCGCAGCCGACGAACCACGTCGGCGCTGGAAGTTGCGGTGTGCTTGTCATGCTTCTCCGTGCGTATCGATGAGCGCCGCGGCGATGGCTTCGCCGGGCGATTTGCCGCCCCACAGGACGAACTGGAAAACGGGATAGAAGCGCTCGCACTCCTCGACCGCGGCTTCGGCGATCGCTTCCGCCTGCTCGAGGCTGAGGCCCTCGCCTTCGCGCGCGTCGAGGATGGTCGAGTGGCGGAACACCACCAGGCCGGAGCCCGACCACATTTCGAAATGGCCGAGCCACAGCTGCTCGTTGATCAGGCTCAAAGCCTCGAAGATCGCGGTCCGCTTGTCCGGGCCGACCTTGATGTCCGGGAAGGTCAGGAACTGCAGCACCTGATCCTCGGGCCGCCACACGCCGCGCAGCTCATACTGCGCCCAGCTGCCGGTCGCCGAAGCGACGATCTCGCCTTCGGCGGTGCGCTCGCACGCCCACCCGCGGGCTTCGAAATAGGCCTCGAGCACTTCGATCGGAGCGCCGTCGTCGCGCTCGTCCTGGATTTCTTCCTCGCTCAGGATCACGCCCC
>Ga0207678_10001001_pt1 | contig 25726 bp, 21 predicted proteins | sample KBSC63metaG_FD_184319 | JGI IMG/M metagenome (GOLD analysis project Ga0207678, IMG submission 184319) | Corn rhizosphere microbial communities from Kellogg Biological Station, Michigan, USA - KBS C6-3 metaG (SPAdes) (version 2) | ecosystem: Host-associated > Plants > Roots > Rhizosphere > Soil ... | reverse complement strand
CGAGCTGGACAAAAGCGCCGCCGGGTTTGGCGGCTCTGGCCCGCACTGGAGAAGCCACAGATTGCTATATCTCGTCGGCGTGATGTTCTCCGACAGGGTCTCGTCCGTAGTCAGCAGGGTCGTAAGGCCCTTGTCGTTCGAGACTCCGCGGAAGCTCGGCTTGCGCAAGTCTGCGTCGACGAGAAGGACCTTGCGGCCAAGCTTCGCGAAATGGTGAGCGAGCGCGAGCGCTGTCGAGGACTTGCCTTCGGCGGCCTTCGCACTGGTCACCACGATCGCGTGCGGAAGGCCTTCCTCCGTCGTGAATCCTAGCGAAGTGCCGAGCGTGGCATAGGCTTCCGCTGCCGGCGAACCGGGGTCGTCCAACTCCTCGAGCAGCCCCGTTCGTTTCGCCGAGCCCGACCGCTTGGGTATCACTCCAAGACACGGCAGCCCGAGCTTATTGCGGACGTCGGAGGGGGTCCGGATCGTGTCGTTGAGGATGTCGAGGCCGATCGCCGCGAACACGCCCGCTATCAGACCGAGCGTGATTCCGATCAACAGGTTGAGCATCACGTTCGGCTTGAACGGAGCCGCGGGAACATCGGCCCGATCGACGATCGAGACCGGGGATTCGCCGATCCCGCCAGCGACGCCGATCTCCTTATAGCGCTGCAACAGAGCATCGTAGAGCGCGCGATTGGTATCGACGTCGCGCTGGAGGATCGCATATTGGATGCTTCGGCCGCGTAGGTTCAGGACATCCGCCTTCAGCGACGCCACTTTCGCCCTCAACGCATTTTCAGCTGACAGAGCGGCGCGATACGCGGCGAGTGCTGTGTTGATGCGGCTGTTGTCGACGGTCGCCGCTTCCTTGGCGATCTGCTTGTCGAGCTCCGAGATTTGCGCTCGAAGGCTCACCATTTCCGGATGGTCTGGTTTCATCAGCGAGCGCTTTTGCTGATACTGCGCTTGAAGTTGCGCCCGGGTCTGGCGGAGGGCCTGGGTGTCTGCGGTTACGTCGCTCGTCGCTCTGACCGAGACGGCTTCGCGATAAACGCCCTCGGCGGCGACTCGCTGGGCGGTTGCCTGGGCAAGGGCATTGTTCAGCGCGACGAGCGACTGTCCTTGCGGCGAAGAAGCATCGCTGCCCCTGTCCGCATCGGTCGTGCCGGTGTCGACGATCCCTTGCGCCTGGGCATATTCGACCAGCTGACGCTCAGACTTCTCGAGCTCCCTGCGCGTGCTCGCGATCTGGCGTTGCAGGAAGTTGCGAGCGTAGGATGACGCCTCGTAACGCCTCTGAAGGCTCGCATCGATGAAGGCGTCAGCATAGGCATTGGCCACGCTGGCGGCAGTGTCAGGCGATGCCGACACAAAGCTGAAACGGATGAGCTGGCCGTCGGTTTGCGGCGCGACTTCAAGGTTCGCTCCAATCTTGTCGGCGGCCTGCTTCACGCGCCGCGCCGGGTCCGCCTTTTGGTCCGCGAATTGCGGATCCTTTACGAGATCCAGGTTCTGCGCGACGCGCTCCGCAAGGCCACGGCTCTGCAGCAGGCCAAGCTGCGTCGCGACGAACTGGAAGGAATCGACGCTGGGTCCCGATGCCTGGGCCTTTTCGTCAATGACCTCCACCGTCGGCGGGTTCGCTTCGAGCACGACCCTCGCCCGGTACATCGGCGTGGTCAGCAAGCTGACAGCGATCGCCGCGAGCAGGCCGACCGCAGCCGCCGCGACGATGACCGAGCGCCATTCGCGTGCGATCCGGATGAGGCGCGAAAGGTCCATTCCGGAGTGAAGTGCCGCACCTGATCGTCCGCCAAGCGGATCCAGTTGAGGCAGAACATCCCAGCTGTCGTTTGGCGAGACGATAAGATCGCGATTCAACGGAGCACCTCTCGCGTAGATAGGGGCGCGGCAAAGCCATTTCTGCCAGCGTTCGGGTCAAACTTTGCAAGCAAGTTATTCTTCACGCCGACCTCTGGCCCTGTTTAGCTCGCGGCCATCCCCTCTACGTTCGGTCCGATACGGATGCAACGTAACTAATGGGGCTGTATCGAAAAATTACGAACAACGGGCTCGGCTTCAGCCCAGTTTGACGTGCCGCGTCGGACGCAATTCGCCGGATTGTTCGACCGGGACCGGGGCAAGATGCAGAGCCATCAACCCGACGCATGCGCCGAAGATGGCGGAAATAGCGCCGGTGCGGAGCGGAAAATCGACGAAGCTGTGGGCAAGGATCGCGCCGGTTGCGATCGTCGCTGCCCGAGAGAAAGGCGAGCTGTAGGTGGACATCCAGATACGCGCCGCGACAACCGCCCACCAAGCAAGAAAAATAAGGGTCAGCAACAATCCCCCGGCACCCAGTTCCAGCGCGATCTCCAGATAATCGTTATGCGCGTGGTTCACGTAGGACCGAGTGACCCGCTCGGGATTCTCATACTGGTGATAGACATTCTCGAACGTCCCGAGGCCGGTCCCGATCGGAAAGGTGTCGCCAATCGCTTTGGCCGCCGTGCTCCAGATTTCGCCCCGCGATCCTACCGGCGCCGCGTCCCCCGCTGATCCAGCATCGAACTCGGACGCGGCGATGGGGTTGCTCATGATGATCGCGACGCCGGCAAAAAGTGCCACGACGGACACAGCCAGTGCAGGACCGCGCCAGCGCATTGCCGCAGGGAACAATGCCAAGCTGGCCACGATCACGGGAACTGAAAGCCCGATCGCCGCGCGCGAACCGTTGAGGACGACGCCGACAATGACGAGCGCGAACACAGCGAGGCCGAGACCGTATCTCGTGACCGTCGACGTACCCCGCTTCGATTTCGCGGAAACGACCAGCGCCGCAGCCATCGGGATGCCGACGAGGAGCAGCGTTGCCATGTGATTGGCATTGGCGAAGAAGCCGATCGCTCCAGGGTTATGGATCTCGTAGAAATAGCCCCAGCTGCCGGGTCCGCCGGCGACCTGCAGCGCGCCGAGGAAGATCGCTGCGATCATTCCGGTGACGATCGCCGCCGCAAGTAGGCGCGGCGACGGCGAGAGCCGCTCGGTTGCGATAAACGCGGCAACTGCGGGTATCGCCGCGAAGAGGGTCAGAACCGACTCGTGGGGCATTTCCGATATCGGGAACGGCCGCGCCGGATAGCCGAGGACCGACAGCCCCTCGACGATCCGGTCCCGGCCCGGAAGACTGCTCCACAGCGCAGTCGGAAGCGGGATCAGCTGGATGAACACCAGCAGGAGCGCACAAACAAGGAGTGCGTTCACAGCGAGCGCGCGCTTGCCCTCGTGACCGGTGCCCATGATCGCGGCGCACGCAAGCAGCCCGATGCCGGCAATCTGCAACCCGAGATTGGTCCAGGGATTCTGCGCGCTTCCTCCGAATACGATGCAGCCCAACAGGTAGAGGGCAACTAGGATGGATGGGATTCGGCGTTTCACCTCCCGACCCTTTCGATGATGGCTGGGCCGAGGCGCACGTCGCTATCTTCGGGTGAATCTTCGAGATGCCCGTTCAGCTGCAGTTGCTGCGCCGGACAGCCATTGGCGGGAACGGTGAACGTCGCGGAGGTCGTCACAGGCGTTCCGAGCTGAACGTCCATCAGGGGGACGCTGGCGCCGAGGCAGCTGAGCCTCCAGGACAGCGCACCGGCCACGAGGTTGCCGGCCGTCGGCGCCGCAAATCGGTAAGTGCCTGGAGAAAGGATCAGCAGTTGTGCGGCAAGCTGCGCATCTTGGCGGCCATAATAGAGCACTCGCAGCTGCCCGTTCCCCGGTTCGGCAATTCCGGCTTTCGAACCGCCAAAGTCCCAGTTGAACGGCGCCGGCGCTCCGAGAGGCCGGAAACCACCATTGAAGAGGAGCGGCTGCGCGCCCGCCGGAAGCCGTGCGAAACCGCGCCATAGCTCATAGGCGCGTCGATACTCACCGCGCGCCACAAGCCCCATGAGCAGGCGCGTCTGCCAGGCCCTCGTATCGTTAGTGGGTGTCGCGCTTGGCGGTCCGGCCAGCGCGATGATGAGGTTGGCGTTGTCGGGGTTGGTCGCCAGCGCGATCAAAAGCGGATTCTTCAGCTGCGGATTTTGCGCGAGAATTCCCGCAAGCTTATCGTGCGATCCGGGTGTCTGGGCGAACTGGGCAAGCGCTGGAACCAGCTGGATCGCGGCGCCGGGCACAAGGCGCGAGAGGACCGCCATCTCCTCGAGGCCCTCGACAAGCCGGCCTTGGCGAACCGCGGTGTCCGCGTAGAGGTAACGGGCTGCCGCGGAGCGCGGATCTCGCGAGCGAGCCTGGACGAGCAACTGCTTCGCGCGATCGTAGGCACCGGCTTTTTCAGCCATCGCACCTTCGACTAGGAACGGCTCGGTCCGGAGCGGGTCGGAAGCCGCGACGGCACGGAGCCGCCGGAAGGTCGCTTCGTCAGGATCGATCCCATTGGCTGCAGCCTGTCCAACCCCGGCCATGGCGCTGGACGCAAGCGCTTCCGGCGCCCCCGGGGCGAGTCTGAGGGCAAGGTGCGGGTTATCGTTGGCGACCGCGGACGAAACGGTCAGCCTCGCGACCTCGGCAGCAAGGAGGACAGCGAGAACGATGGCGGCGATCGCGACCGCGGGCGATGAGCGCACGCCGCTCAGTCAACCCTCCGGTGTCTGAACGGTAACAAGGTCATACTGGCTACGGCCCCACCCCCGCTGCTTGTTCCCTGCACGGCTAGGCGGTCGGGAACAGCGGCCATGTTGGTCAGCTTTTGCCGAAAATGGAAGAGCAGATGACGTGAAAATTGCCTAGGCTGCCAGAATGCTGGAGCGCGACTCTGCCAACCACTGCGCGAAGCGCTCGCGTGCTCGGGCGGTATAGGCTCTCTTCCGATCTGCCTTTCTTGCACGGCCCTCAGGGGGCGGCATCAGCCCGAAGTTCACGTTCATCGGTTGGAACGTCTCGGCGTCGGCCCCACCGGTAATATGGCCGAGTAGTGCTCCCAAAGCAGTCTCGACCGGCGGCGGCGCGAGGCAATCGCCATTGGCCTCGGCTGCGGCAAACCGCGCGGCAAGCAGCCCGATCGCAGCACTTTCCACATAGCCTTCGCAGCCGGTAATTTGGCCGGCAAAGCGGATATTTGGCATGGACTTAAGCCGAAGCTGCCGGTCAAGCAGGCTCGGCGAGTTGATGAAGCTGTTGCGGTGGATACCGCCAAGTCGAGCGAACTCGGCGTTTTCCAGGCCAGGGATCATGCGGAAAATCCGCACCTGCTCGCCATGCTTCAGCTTGGTTTGGAACCCCACCATGTTCCACAAGGTGCCGAGCGCATTGTCCTGCCGGAGCTGGACCACGGCATAGGGCCAACGCCCGGTGCGCGGATCGTCGAGGCCAACCGGTTTCATCGGTCCGTAGCGAAGCGTCTCCGGACCTCGCGCGGCCATGACCTCGATCGGCATGCAACCCTCGAAATAGGGCGTGGCGCGCTCCCAGGCCTTGAACTCGGTCTTTTCGCCTTCGTTCAAGGCCTGGACGAAGGCCTCGTACTGCACCTTGTCCATCGGGCAATTGATGTAATCCTTGCCTTCACCCTTATCCCATCGAGACTGGAACCAGGCGACGCTCAGGTCGATGCTGTCGCGATGGACGATGGGCGCGATGGCGTCGAAGAAAGCGAGCGAGTCCTGCCCGGCTTCCGCGGCGATTGCTTCGGCCAGTTCCGATCCGGTCAACGGCCCCGTCGCGATAATTGCGGGATGACGAGGCAGAACATCGATCCGCTCGCGCACGATCGTCACATTGGGGTGAGCCTGAAGAGCACCGGTTACCTCGAGTGCGAATCCTTCACGGTCCACTGCAAGAGCGGAACCCGCCGGAACGCGATGCTTGTCGGCCGAGCGCATGATCAGGGAATCGAGATCGCGCATTTCCTGGTGAAGGACTCCGACAGCGTTGTGCTCAGCATCGTCGGAACGGAAGCTGTTGGAGCAGACCATCTCGGCCAAGCGGTCGGTTTCATGCGCGGGCGTCGTATTTCCTCCCCCGCGCATCTCCGAAAGTCGCACCTTGAAGCCCGCCTCCGCAAGCTGCCATGCCGCTTCCGATCCGGCGAGGCCGCCGCCGATGATGTGCACGTCCTGGTCCATCGCCCCTTGCCTCTAGCGCGCAGGCCCGATGGCTTCCACCCGCACGCGCCCCTTGACTTCCCCAAGCCACATCCGTCAGTCCGTCCGCCATTTTCCCGTGAAGGCAGCAGTTACGAATGAATCGTGTGCTCATTACAGGAACCGCAGGCTTCATCGGCTTCCATCTCGCGCAGCTGCTTCTCGACAAGGGATATTGTGTCCACGGCTATGACGGGATGACGGATTATTACGACGTCAATCTGAAGCGGCGACGGCACCAGCACCTGCTACAACAACCGAACTTTGCCACAACCGAGGCGATGCTCGAGGATTACGGGAAGCTGGAAAACGTCATCGGCGAATTCCGCCCCGACGTCATCGTCCATCTCGCGGCGCAGGCAGGCGTTCGCTACAGCCTGGAAGAGCCGCGCACTTATATCGACAGCAACATCGTCGGCAGCTTCAACATTCTCGAGCTCGCGCGCGCGATGCCGGTCCAGCATCTGCTGATGGCCTCAACTTCCTCGGTTTACGGCGCGAACGCCGAAATGCCGTTCGACGAAAGGGAAAAGGCCGACACCCAGCTCAGCATTTACGCGGCCACCAAGAAGGCAACGGAGTCGATGGCGCACAGCTACGCGCATCTCTTCGGCACGCCGATCACGATGTTCCGTTTTTTCACTGTCTACGGCACCTGGGGCCGGCCGGACCTCGCCCTGTTCAAGTTCGTTGACGCCATTCTCGATGACCGGCCGATCGACGTTTACAACAACGGCGACATGGAACGCGATTTCACTTACGTCGGCGATCTCGTCCAGGCGATCGAATTGCTGATCGGCGTCCCGCCAGCGCCTCCGGAAGGGCGGGGCGAAGTCTCGCCCAACGACTCGATCAGCCCGGTCGCTCCGTTCAGGATCGTCAATATAGGCAATTCAGAGCCGGTACGCCTGCTCGACTTCATCGAGATCATCGAGGAAAAGCTCGGCAAGAAAGCTCGGCGCAATTATCTCGGAATGCAGCCGGGCGACGTTCGCGCGACCTGGGCCAACGCAGACCTGCTGCGCGATTTGACGGGTTACAAGCCGCGTACCGACATTCGCGATGGCGTCGCCGCCTTCATTGACTGGTTTCGCGAATATTATCGCAAATGAACCGGCAGTTGGTCCATTCGAACCGCACGGTCTTCGCTTTGAGCCCACATACCCGCCGACGCGGGGGCGCCACGCCTGTGAATGAGGCGAGCCCCTGAGCGAAAACGGGCGACCTCCGAGGTATCAGAGGCCGCCCGTGCCGGCTTGAACGTTCTGGCTAGATCACGCCACCAGCATGACAGCAATGCAAATCAATGACCGTCGTTGCAACCCCTGACGACGAAATCGTCGACCTGTTCGCCTAGAGCTTCGCCAACCAGCCGCCTGAGATCGTCCGGCCTGGCAAGGTCGCTGCCGCTGCTCAGAACTGCGGCAGCGCCGCCCGCCAGGCCGACTCTGAAGGCCTGCTCGGCGCCGCGCCCAAGCGCGAATCCGTAGACCATGCCGGCGAGGAAGCTGTCGCCGGCACCGACGGCGCTGCAGGCTTCGACGGGGATGGCCGGACTGATCGTCGTCCCCGAGTCAGTGGCGAGGACCGCGCCGTCGCGGCCGAGGGTGATCGCCACCGTGTCGACCTTCCCGGCGGCAACAAGCTTCTGGGCCTCCGTGGCCAGCTCATCGGCAGAGAGTTTTCGCCCGGCAAGATTTTCGAACTCGCCCCGGCTCGGCTTCACAAGGAAGATTCCGCCAGCGTCCAATGCGGCCTTCAGCGGACCACCCGAGGTGTCGAGGACGAACCGTGCGCCCTGCGCCGTCACTTTCGCGCCGAGCCTCGCATAGAAGTCATCCGGGATCCCGGGCGGCAACGAGCCGCTCGCAACGAGGTAATCGTACGGAAGGGAGGTCGCCGCTTTGAGCGCGGATTCAAGCTCCGCTGGCGTGACCTCCGGCCCTTCCGGGACGAAACGGAACTCGTTTCCGGTCGATCGCTCGACGATCGTCAGGCTGATCCGGCTGTCGTCGTCGATCGCGATCATCCGCCGCTCGATCCCAGCTCGCGCCATCAGGTCATCGAGAACCCGGCCGGTCATTCCTCCGCCGAGGAACAAGGCGCAAACGTTCGCGCCAAGTCCGTGGAGCACGCGGGCGACGTTGATCCCGCCACCGCCCGGTTCGATCGCTTCGTTAAAGGTGCGCGTCTTGCGAGTGTGTCGGACGACGTCGGCTTCGCTCGAAATGTCGATCGCGGGATTGACCGTCAGCGTGACGATCCGGGTTTCAGCCAAGCAGCAACTCCCCCCTTTGGCGAATCAAGCCGGCGGGGCGCCCTCGCCGGCCAGCAGTTCCTCGATATCCGGGATTGGCCGGTCGGTCATCGTCTTGTTGACCGTCAGGATGATCCGCCGCTCCGCCTCCTTGTGGAGTTTCTTTCGGAACTCGCCGAGCGCCTTTGGCGGGATCACCACAGCGAGGGCATCGAAATCATTCTTCAGGGCGCGGCGGTTGACCTCTTCGGCGGCGTCGCGAATCCAGCGATCCTCGCCCTGCTGGTGAAAATCCGTCTCGTCCATCGCCGGGCGACCGTCGCCCCACCTCTGGCCCTGCGTCCCCGGCGCATCGGTCTTGATGTCGCGATCCATCGGGTCGGGGCGCTCGTCGTGGGATTCCGTTCTGAGGTCGATCATGTCGGAATCGCCCTGGTTGCGCAGCCACAGCATCTTCTTGCCATCGGCGATGAGGACGAGTGCTCCGTGGGGAATGGCCATTGAGGGTGCCTCCTTACGCTTCGGTTCTTACTCCCAAAGCAACGTCCCCTCTCTAGGGACGTTCCCCTACTCCTCCTCGCCGGACGCCAGGTCTTCGCCAATCGTCGCATCCGGCACTGGTGCGATCTCTTCCTCGCCCGAATCGAGCTCTTCCTCGTCGCTCTCGTCGATCCTTGCGACACTGACAACCTGCTCGTTCTCGGCAACTCGGAAGATGGTCACGCCCTGCGTGTTCCGGCCCATGATGCGGATGTCCGCGATCGTCGTCCGGATCATCTTGCCCTGGTCGGTGACGAGCATCAGCTGCTCGCCCTGCTTCACCGGGAAGCTGGCGACGACCTTACCGTTTCGCTCCGACGTGTCGATGTTGGTGATGCCCTGCCCGCCGCGATTGGTCCGGCGATATTCATAGGTCGAGCTGCGCTTCCCGTAGCCGTTCTCGGTCACGGTCAGGATGAACTGTTCCTTGTCGCTCATCTCCGCATAGCGCTCGGCGGAAAGGCTGCACTCGACATCCTCGCGGTCGCGCCACGGCGGGCATTTGAGATAGGCTTCGCGCTCTTCCTGGCTGGTCCCGACGCGGCGGAGGATCGACATTGAGATCACTTCGTCGTCGCCGATCAAGCGGATTCCGCGCACCCCTGTCGAGGTCCGCGACTGGAATTCGCGGACGTCCGTCGACCGGAAGCGGATCGCCTTGCCGTTGCGCGTCGCCAGAAGGACATCGTCCTCCTCGGTCAGCAGCCGGACCTTGATCAGGCGGTCGTTCGGATCCCCCGCCTCGTCACCCTCGTCGCCGTTGTCGCTGGTCCCGAAGCGCATCGCGATCTTGCCGTTCGAGGGCACGTTGGTGAACGCGTCCATGCTGTTGCGCCGTACCGATCCCCGCGCGGTCGCGAACATGATATGCAACCCGCCCCATTCCGCCTCGTCCTCGGGCAGCGGAAGCACGGTCGAAATGGTCTCGCCCTCGGCCAGGGGAAGCAGGTTCACCATCGGCCGGCCCTTGGTGTTGGGTCCACCCTCGGGAAGCCGCCACACCTTCAGCCGATAAACCCGGCCGAGGTTGGAGAAGAACAGCACCGGGTTGTGGGTCGAGGTCACGAACAATTCGGTAACCGCGTCCTCGTCCTTGGTCTGCATGCCCGCGCGGCCCTTGCCGCCCCGCTTCTGCTCGCGGAAGATGGCGAGCGGGGTACGCTTGATGTAGCCGGTCATGGTCACGGTCACGACCATGTCCTCGTGCTCGATCAGGTCCTCGTCCTCGATTCCGTCTGCAGCAGCCGCCAGCTCGGTCACGCGCGGAGTCGCGAACTCGGCTTCGACCTCGTCGAATTCCTGCCGCATCACCTCGTAGAGGCGAGCGCGGTTGGCGAGAATCTCGAGAAGCTCGCCGATCGAGTCCGCAAGCGCCTTCAACTCGCCCGCAATCTCGTCGCGGCCGAGCGCGGTGAGGCGGTGCAGGCGCAGCTCGAGGATGGCCTTCACCTGCGCTTCGGAGAGCCGGTAGCTCTTGTCGCTCTTTTGCGGTTCGACCGCTTCGACAAGCGCGATGTAGGGCCGGATTTCCTCCATCGGCCAGTCACGCGAGAGCAGCTTTTCCCGGGCTTCGGCCGGACTTGCCGACCCGCGGATCAGCTTCACCACCTCGTCCAGATTGGTGACTGCGACCACCAGGCCCAGCAGGATATGGGCCCGTTCGCGCGCCTTCATCAGCTCGAACTTCGAGCGGCGCGTGATCACTTCCTCGCGGAACCTGACGAAGCTTTCGATGATGTCGCGAAGGGTCAGCGTCTCCGGGCGTCCGCCCCGGATCGCGAGCATGTTGGCGGGAAAGCTCGACTGCGCCGGCGTGTGCCGCCACAATTGGTTGAGGACCACTTCGGGAGTCGCATCGCGCTTCAGGTCGATGACGATCCGGACGCCTTCGCGGTTCGATTCGTCGCGGATGTCCGACACGCCCTCGATCCGCTTGTCCTTGGCGGCTTCGGCAATCTTCTCGACAAGGCCCGACTTGCCGACCTGGTAGGGAATCTCGGTGAGGACGATCGAGCGGCGATCTCCCCGCCCCTCCTCGATCGAATGGCGGGACCGCATCATGATCGACCCGCGCCCGCTGGTATAGGCGTCACGAATCCCGGTCTGGCCCAGAATCAGGGCGCCGGTCGGGAAATCGGGCCCCTTAACATGCTCCATCAGCGCTTCGGACGTGACAGCGGGATCGTCCATGTAGGCGCGACACGCGGCCAGCACCTCGCCAAGGTTGTGCGGCGGGATGTTGGTCGCCATTCCGACCGCGATTCCCCCGGCGCCGTTGACCAGAAGGTTGGGGAAGCGCGCCGGAAGCACCTGCGGTTCGCTCTCGCTGGCGTCGTAGTTCGGCTGGAAGGTGACCGTGTCGCGGTCGATGTCGGAAAGGAGGAAGTTCGCGACCTTGGCCAGTCGCGCCTCGGTGTACCGCATCGCCGCAGGGGGATCGGGGTCCATCGACCCGAAATTGCCCTGGCCGTCGATCAGCGGTACCCGCATCGACCACGGCTGAACCATCCTCGCCAGCGCGTCGTAAATCGCCTGGTCGCCGTGCGGGTGATATTTACCCATGACGTCGCCGACGATGCGGCTCGACTTGCGGTACGGCCGCCCGGCGACATAGCCGGCCTCCTGGCAGGCATAGAGAATGCGGCGGTGAACCGGCTTCAGCCCATCGCGAACGTCGGGCAGAGCCCGGCTCACGATCACGCTCATCGCGTAATCGAGGTAGCTGGTTTTCATCTCCTCGATGATCGAGATCGGGGCGATATCGCCGGGTTCGGTTGGGTCGTGCTGTTCGTCGGCCGGAGGCTGAGTGGCCAAGAGGCTGTCCTATCTATCGAAATCGAAAAACGCGGAAAGAAAGCGCTCGAACGGCGCCTGCCCCCCAGATAGGAATGGCTAGCCGATTGTGAACCCGCGCGCCACCCCGCGCGCACGCGCACACGCGAGAGAGAGGCTGCAAAGTCGCGGAAAAGTGCATGGAATCAGATGGTTCAATCCGGGTTCATTGCGTGTAAGGCAAAGCCTTGGCGATCCTGTCGCTCGGCAGTATTGCCGGAGCGCAATTTCCAGACACATCGGGGCCGGGAGGCCGACGGAGGAATGACGATGAAATCGACGATCACTGCAGCCGCGGTCCTAATGGCGAGCGCGGCAATGATGGCTTCTCCAGCGATGGCGCAGCGCAGCGGATATGGCGGGGATTCGGCGCGGCAGTCGACCGATTCCAGCAGCAATGCGCAGCAAAACCAGATCCAGCCGAAAGTCTCGCGCGAGGCGGTTAAGGCAATCCAGGCGCTCCAGACCGCGGTGCAGGCGAACGACGCCGCCAATGTCCCGGCCAAGGTCGAAGCGGCCAATGCAGTCGCCAAGTCGGCGGATGACAAATATATGATCGGCGCTCTTGAGTATAAGTTCGCCGTGGCCGCCAAGAACGACAGCCTGCGCGCCCAGGCGCTGGAACAGATGGTTGCATCCGGCTTCAAGGGCGCACCGATGGCGGAGCTCTACGGCGACCTAGGCGCGACCTATTCGCGGATGAAGCAGGACCAGCGCGCTCTCGAGGCTTACCAGCATGTGCTCCAGCTCAACCCGAACAGCGTCGATGCCACTGCCGGCCTTGCCGAAGCCAAGGTCGCCGCGGGCCAGGCGGCCGAGGGAATCGCCCTGCTCGAGAAGGGCATCGCGCTCCAGTCGGCCGGCGGCGCCCACGCTCCGGAGGCCTGGTACAAGCGCGCGCTCCAGGTCGCCTATAAGGCCAAGCTGCCGCAGGCGATGGAAATCAGCCGCCAGTGGCTGGCCGCCTATCCGACCACGGAAACCTGGACGAACGCCCTCGCGGTCTACCAGAACCTGCAGCCCCTCGACGATGCGCAAACCCTTGACCTGCTCCGCCTGAAGCATGCCACGAAGTCGCTCGCCCCGGCGGATTACTTCAACTACGGGGACCTCGCCGTTCGCCAGGGCTATTCCGGCGAAGCCAAGGCGATCCTCGATGAAGGGTTCGCGGCCAACCTGATCAAGCGCACCGACCCGAGCTTCAGCCAGCTCTACACGCTCGCTTCGCAGAAGAGCCAGGGTGACAAGGCCGGCCTCGCCACGGCCCCGTCGCCCAGCGCGTCGGCCACGTCTCTGACCGGGACCGGCGATGCCTGGCTGGGTTATGGCGACTTCGCCAAGGCTGCCGAGTTCTACCGCGCCTCGCTCGCCAAGGGTGGCGACGCGAACCGCAACAATCTGCACCTCGGCATGGCGCTCGCCCAGCAGGGCGACAAGGCCGGCGCGGCGGCGGCTCTTGCCAAAGTCACCGGTCCGACGGCCGAGCTGGCCAAGTTCTGGCAGGTTTACGCCAACGGCAAGGCCTGACCCTGCCTTTGGCTGTCGCGAAGAGGCCGCCTTCGGGCGGCCTCTTTTTTAACGTCAAACTCGCATGAATTGCTGTCCCGTTTCGGGATAGTTAACCAAGTCAGCCTTCCGCTCCCGCTCGGCTGGGATAGAGCGGAGAGCGGAAATCCTTCCGACTGGACAACGCGCGAGTGACACGGTGCGGTTCGATGATCGTCTGACCACTGTGCTGGAGCAGCCGGCTGCGAACGCGCATGACCGCGCGATCCGCTGGCGCCAGCTGGTCGAGCTCGTTGCCCGCGCGCCGGGCGACAGCCAGTGCGCACTCGTCGATCGTGCGATCGCCGAAATCCGCGAGAACCGCGATTCGATCGAGGAGCGCATTCGCGTTGCCGCCGCCCTGGCCGTCGCTTCCCTCCCGCTTCCGGTCGAGCTCGTCGCCGCCTTCGCCGCCGACCGTTTGACCGTTGCGGCGCCGATCCTGGCCGGCGCAAGGCTGACCGCGGCAGAATGGCGCCACGTTACGGCATCTGCGAGCACCGATTGCCGCGCCTTCATTGTTGCAATGCGATCTGAGGAATCCGCCGCGCCACGCGAGCTGATTGTGCCCGCGCCGCAAAGCCCAATTCCGTCGATCAGCGAAGTGGTCGCGCGAATCGAGCGGCTGCGCAGCTCTCGCGAGACCGAGCTCGACGACAGTCCCGTCGAGCAGACCGAATCGGCCCGCCTGTTCCGCTGGGAGTGCAACGAAGCCGGCGAAATCGATTGGGTCGACGGCGTGCCGCGCGGCACTCTTGTCGGGCGCTCGATCGCGCCGGGGAACGCCGGTTCCGGAATCGATCGCGCAGTCGAGAGGGCCTTCGCCGCGCGCGCACCTTTTCATGACGGCCTGCTCGAGCTCCCGCGCGACTCAAGCGGTGGGGGAACCTGGAAAATCAGTGGCGTCCCGGCTTTCGAGAAATCCACCGGCCGCTTTGCGGGCTATCGCGGCATTGCCGAACGTCCGGACGGCGCCTTGGCGGCATCCGACCCGACGTCGCTCCGCGAACTCGTCCACGAAATCAAAACTCCGCTCAACGCCATCATCGGTTTCGCGGAGATTATCAGCGGCGAATATCTCGGTCCGGCGGAGATCTCCTATCGGGACCGCGCCAACGAGATCGTCGCGCAGGCGCGTCTTTTGCTGAGCGCGATCGAGGACCTGGATTTCGCCGCCCGAATTCACTCCTCGAACGGAAATCATCACGCGCGGACAAATCTCGGTGAACTGGTGGAACAGATGATTGGCCGACTGCGCGAGCAGGCCGCCGCCCGGAACGTTGCGCTTCAGGCATCGCGGGCGACAGGCGAGCTTTCCGCGGCCATCGATAGAGAGGTCGCCGAACGGCTGATCCAGCGGATGGCGGGTGCCGTCATCGTGCGGGCCGCCGATGGGGAAACCCTTCGCTTCGGAGTCGACCAGGAAGGCGCCCTCAATACGGTCTGGATCAGCCGCCCGGCCGCGCTGAGCGAATTGGCCGACGAGCAACTGTTCGGCTCTCGGGACGATGCCATGTCGGAAGAGTTCCCGCTTCGGCTCGCGCGTGGGCTCGCGCACAGCGCCGGTGTGGAAATGATCGTTTCGCCCAGCGCGATCTGTCTCGGCTTTCGCCGAAGCTGACTTGGCGCGGCCCCACGGTCTCTCTATCTGCGATTTGCGCTCAGGGGGCCTGTAGCTCAACGGTAGAGCCGGCCGCTCATAACGGCTAGGTTGTAGGTTCGAATCCTGCCGGGCCCACCGCTCGCCGCGAGCACGATTAGCAGCGCTAATCGTGAATTCGCGAGAAGCCGGCCAGTCTGCGCCGCAAAGGGGCGACAGGACTGCGTCACGGGATTCACTCCCGTGACGGCCTGCCGTCCACAGCCGCTAAAGCCGCCTGCGTTCACGCCCTCTCAGCCTGAACCCCAGCCCGATCAGGGCCGCCGCCGCCAGCAGCGCGTAGAATCCAATGATGACCCCGACCGAAAGCAGCGACGCTCCGGGCACCGTCGCGATCACCACCAGGATCGCGAAACCGAGCAGGATCGAAAAAATCCCGGCGACCGCGAGCAGCCACTCGCCCTCGATTTCCCGCCGAAGCCGTACCGCGGCGGTGATCTGCCCGAAGCCATTCACGATTGCCCAGACGGCGATCATGACAAGGAACACGAAGGCATAGCTCACCGTGCTGAGCGCAGGCCAGGCGATATAGATCGCTCCGACCGCGATCCCCGCGAGACCGGCGATAACCAGTCCCCAACAGCGTTCGCGATGGTGAGTCGCGCCGGCGATCCCGCTGACAAGCAGGCTGACACCATCGGCGAACGCGAAAAGAGCGAACAGGAAAGCAAACGCAGTCAGTGCGCTGAACGGGAAGAAGATCGCCAGGAGGCCGAGGACAAGGGCGATGACCCCGCGGAACAGGAACCAGCCCCAATTATGCACGGGCAGGTTAAGCGGAACTTCTCCGCCGAAACTGGGACGCGGGTCAGACTGGCTCTGCGTTTCCGTCATTTACGACAAGAAATGGCATCGGGCCTCGAGGGTTCCCTGAGCGTCGCCGCCCTCCTTGTCTGGCGGTTAGCTCCCGCGTAAGCGCATTCGACGTCGGGGAGTAGCGCAGTCTGGTAGCGCATCTGCTTTGGGAGCAGAGGGTCGCAGGTTCGAATCCTGTCTCCCCGACCAACCCTCAGGAATAGATTAAAGCGGTCGGACCGCCGATTGCACTCCGGCGCGTGCGGCGGCTCGAATAAGGCTTCAGGACCGCCTCCTCGACCGCGATCTCGAGGGCGATCCGTTCAAACGGCCGGGTGACGATGACCGCCGAATGCCACCAGTTCAACACGGCATCTGTTTCAATGGTGACGAACACCAGTGGACATTCGCGCGAACCGCAAATCGCGTTCATCGCCTCCGGCGACGTCCCGTCGGGAAGCCGGTAGGCGGTAACGATAAGATCGGGCGCTCGCCGACGAGTCGCGGCACGTGCCGCCGCGGCACTGGTCACCAGGTCGAACGATGTATAGCCGATTCCTTCCAGCGTCTCCTTTATCGGCGCGAAGAACGGTTCCTTGTGGATGATCAGCGCGTGCATTGCGCATTATCGTTGAGCTGGGTGTTCGCCGGTTCGGCCGCGCCCTGGAGTCCGCTTCGAGCTCCGAGCGTGGAATAACCGCGGCCCCCCTTGCTCAAATTCACGGATGGCGACGGGGTCGGCTTGGCAATCACTCCCAGCACGGACTTAAGCGCGCCGATCAGGCCGCCAAGGATCCCGCTACCGGTATTGCCGGCGTCCTCCGCATAGCTTTTATAGCCGTGATAATCTCTCTCCCGGCTCCATTTCATCGTTTGTCTCCTCCAGCAACGGAGCCGGGAGTGCCCTCGTCTCGCTCCGCGGCCGGAATATCTGCCTTTGCATAAGAACAGGCAAACGAATACGATTGCACCTTATCATTAGAATCGGTGTACTGAAATGGACATTACCGCAGCCAGGACGTTTCTCGAGATCGTGAAAACCGGCAGCTTCGTACGCGCCGCGGCCAATCTCAACGTGACCCAGACGACGGTCAGTGCGCGAGTTCGCGTTCTCGAGGAACAGCTCGACCGCCAGCTGTTCATCCGCAACAAGGCGGGGGCGAAGCTCACGGCGGCGGGCGACCAGTTTCTCCGCTACGCGACATCGCTCGTTCAGCTCTGGGAAACCGCGCTTCACCAGGTCGCGATGCCGGCCGGTCGCGAGAATGTGGTCTCGGTGGGCGGCGAGCACAGTCTGTGGAACCCGCTCCTGCTCGACTGGCTGGTGTGGATGCGCAGTCATTGCGGAGATGTCGCGATCCGCGCTCAGGTCGACGTTGCCGAACGGCTTGTCGACCAGGTGCAGGAAGGCGCGCTCGACCTGGCAGTCGTCTATGCGCCTCCGCACCGGACCGGAATCGTTCCCGAGTTGCTGCTCGAGGAGGCGCTGGTGGCGGTGACAACGGATCCAGCCGCGACCGAATTCGGCGCTGACTATGTCTATGTCGACTGGGGCCCGGATTTCCGGAGCAGCTACCACGCTGCGTTTCCCGAGGCGGCCAGTCCCGCCGTCTCGGTCGACCACGGTCCGCTAGGCCTCGATTATATCCTCGCCGTTGGCGGGAGCGGCTACTTCCGCATGGAGGCGGCACGGCCGCACCTCACCTCGGGCCGCCTCCACTTGCTCGAAGGCAAGCCGAGATTCTCTTATTCGATCTATGCCGTCTACTCGGCCAAGGCGGACGAGCGGTTGATGGAACGCGTTCGTGCCGGGCTTCGCTCGGCCGCAGCAATCGCCGCCGGCCGCGCGTGATCATTTTTATTGCCGGTTTTCCGTGGTCGCCCTGTTCTGCTCGGCCTTGTTCGCAATGAGGTCGCTGTTGTTCACCTTGTTGGCCGTCTCGTTCGCCTCATCGGCGATGGCATTGCCCATATTCTGCGCCGCGTTGCCGACGTCCTCGGCCGCATTCCGCGCCGTCTCTTGATTATATTGAACGGTGACCGCGCTGTTGTTGGCGTCGGTCGACACGTTGCAGGCGGCGGCCAGCGCCGCGAGCGGCACGACGATCAGGATGCGCATGGGTTTTCCTCCTCTTTTGGAGGGGAAACTCACCGCGCCCGTTTCGGGTCCGGCTCGACCGGGCCGGCAAGCACCGCGAGCATCGCCGTCCATGCCGCAACATTCTGACGAAGCTCTTCGAGATCCACCTTGTCGAGCGTGTCGTCCGGCGTGTGGTGAAGGTCGAAATAATGCGTCCCGTCCTGGCTGAGGCCGACGGCAGGCATCCCCGCTTCGATCATCGGGCCGATGTCGGACCCGTCGGCCTGGTCGAGGGCACCCGGAACGATCCCTAGCGGCGCGAGAGCCGATTGCAGCATCTTCGCCTCGGCCTCGCGGTCGTTGCCCAGCTTGCTGTTCACGCGCCAGATCCGGCCCGCGCCGAAATCGCTTTCCGCGAGCGCGTAATGCGGCTCCTTGCCGTGCTTCTTCAGATAATCCTGGCCACCGAAGAGGCCGAATTCCTCGGCTCCGAACCAGACGATCCGGATGGTGCGAAGCGGACGTCCGGCGTCCATGATGCGCTTCGCAGCCGCCGTGGCGATCGCGACCCCCGTCGCGTCATCGATGGCGCCGGTGCCCTGATCCCAGCTGTCGAGGTGCCCGCCGACCAGCACCGGCGGAAGCGTGGGATCGCGGCCGGGCACTTCGGCGATAATGTTCCCGGACTGCCCATGCCCGCGCTGCGAAACAAGCGTGAGGCGCATCGTCACCGGCCGCCCGCGCTTCAGGATGCGCTGCAGCTGCTCGGCATCCGGAAGCGTCAGCGCGCCGGCCGGGATCGGGTTCACCCCGTCGGGAAAGCTCATCACGCCGGTGTGCGGGTTGCGGTGATGGTCGGTTCCGATCGAGCGGATGACGATGGCAATCGCGCCTTTCTTGCTGGCGATCCCCGGCCCCTGCCGGCGCGGGCCGCCGAAATAGCCGTAGCCCGACCCGTCCTGCGTGCGCGCCATTGCATGGGACACAAACACGATCTTGCCACGCACCGCTTCATCGGGAGCGGCGATGAGGTCAGCCAGCGTATCGAAGCCGACGACCTGGCCGGTGATCCCCTCGGCCGGCGTCGAGGCGCTGTTGCCGAGCGCGGCGACGACCAGCTTCTGCGGGAATGGCGCGAGGATTTCCGCGCTTTCCGCACCGCGCGTCCAGGTCGGCATGTCGAACGGCTCGACCCGGACATTGGCGAAGCCCATCCCCTTGAGCCTGGCGACCGCCCAAGTGCGGGCCCGCGCCTCGGCCTCGGTCCCGGCAAGCCTCTGCCCGACTTCGGTGGTCAGGCCCTCGGTGATGTCCCAGGCATAATCGTCGTGAAGCGCGGAATCGCGAAGCTCTTCGACTTGGGGCGAGACCGTCTGTGCGGCGACGGGGGCGGCAAGCACGAGGGCGAGCGCGGTCAGGATTGAGCGAGTCATGGCCGATGCCTAGCCAATGGCCGTTGGCGCTGTCACCGCCGTTCGTCGAAAATCTTAAAGCAACCTGAGCTGATCGCCTCGCGGCGGCTCGAACAGGTCGCGGCGAAGCTGGAACCTGGCCTGCCGAAGCCCGTGCTTCTTCACCGCGATTTCGAACCTGGTCTTCAGCAAGTCCGCCCACGGCCCCTGCCCCCGCATCCGGCTGAAAAATTTGGGGTCGTTGTCGCGTCCGCCGCGCATTTGACGGATGACACTCATCACCTTGCCCGCACGATCCGGAAAATGCTCCTTCAGCCAGTCGCGGAACAAGGGCGCGACTTCGTGCGGAAGCCGCACCGGAAGGAAAAAGCCGCCGCGCGCACCGGCCGTGACCGCCGCCTCGACGATGCTCTCCATTTCGTGATCGGTGACTTGCGGGATGACCGGGGCGATCGCGACATAGCAAGGGACGCCCTCTTCGTTGAGGCGCCGGATGGCCTCCAATCGCTTGCGTCCCGCGGGCGCCCTCGGTTCCAGGATCCGGCTGATCTTCGGATCGAGCGACGTGACCGACAAGGCAACCGACGCGATTCCGAGCGCCGCCGCCGGCTTCAAGATGTCAAGATCGCGAAGCACCCGGTCGGACTTGGTCGTGATCGTGAACGGGTGCTTGCACTCGAGCAGCAACTCGATGACCGACCGCGTGACCTTCCACCGCTCCTCGATCGGCTGGTACGGGTCGGTGTTGGTGCCCAGTGCAATCGGAGCGCAGCTGTAGCCCGGCTTCGACAGCGCCTGGTGAAGCAGCGCCGCCGCCTGCGGCTTCACGAACAGACGGGATTCGAAATCCACCCCCGGCGACAAGTCATGATAGGCGTGGGTCGGCCTGGCGAAGCAGTAAATACAGCCGTGCTCGCAGCCTCGGTACGGATTGACCGAACGGTCGAAGCCGATGTCGGGCGACGCGTTGCGCGTGAGGATGGTCTTGGGATGCTCGATGGTCACCGTCGTCCGGCGCCTGGCAATCCCGTCAAGCGCCTCGATGCTGTCCAGCCAGTCGCCATCTTCCGCCCGCTCCTTCAGGTTGAAGCGCGTCGGCGTTGAATTGCGCGTTGCACCGCGCCCGCGGATCGACTCGACTGGCACAAGAGCGAATTTACGCAAGGACGAGAACAAAGCAAGAACATGTGCGACGACCTGCAGCAATCTTGCGAAGAGGATTCTGGAACGGTTCAGGTGCGGCTGGTAGGTAGGCAAGCATGAGGGTGGGTTTGACTTTGCTCGCGGCTTTGGCCGCGACCGTTTCCGCGCAGGCAATCGCTCGGCCGCAGCCGATCGAACCGATCGAGATTCCGCCGAGCATCGAGCAGGGCGTGGACCTCATCTACATTGATCCCGAGATCAAGCCGGAGATCGACAAGCGCGACGCCCTCCTCCAGAGCTTCGGCTTCAAGGACTGGACCGGCGCTCCGATCGACCTCTTCGTGCCCGTCAACGACATGTACACGGCGCTTCGGCGCGGGTTGATGAAGTACAAGGAGCGCTGGGGCTCGCTGCCTCAGGTCCAGGTCCCGACCGGAACCGTCGCGATGAAGACGGGCTCGAAGGACGAACGAATCCCGCTCCTCCGCAAGCGCCTTGGCCTCCCGGACGGAATCGCCTTCGACGCTGCGCTGGACAAGAAGGTCCGCGACTATCAGTCCGCGCACGGCCTCAAGCCCGATGGCGTGGTCGGCAACGGCACCATCGCCTCGCTGAACGAGGGCGCCGACCATTACGAGCGGCTGATCATCCTCAACATGGAGCGGGCCCGGCGGCTTCCGCCCTCCGATTACAAGAAGCGCTACATCCTGGTCGATGCAGGCGCGGCCAAGCTCTACATGTACGAGGGCGCCAAGGTCGTCGACAGCATGAACGTCATCGTCGGCGATGCCGAGCGCCAGACGCCGATGATGGCAGCCGAACTTCGTTACATCCAGCTCAACCCGTACTGGAACGTGCCGCCCGACCTGACCCGGACGATCGTCGCCAAGCGGGTGCTCGCGCAGGGTCTCTCCTACCTCACCGAGCGCGACTACGAGGTGCTGTCGGACTGGAGCGACGACGCCAAGCAGATCGATCCCGCGACCGTGGACTGGCAGGGCGTCTATGATGGGCGCGTTGATGTCCGGCTGCGCCGCGGCCCGGGCCCGTGGAATTCGATGGGGCAGATGAAGTTCATGATCCCCAACGATTTCGGCATCTATCTCCACGACGTCCCCGATGCCGAGGAGCCGATGTTCAAGAGCAGCGAACGCTGGATCAGCAACGGCTGCATCCGTCTCCAGGACGCCACGCGGCTGGAAAAGTGGGTCTTCGGCAATCCGCCCAAGCCCGACGGAACCCCGGACGAACGCGTCGACGTGCCCGACCCCGTCCCCGTATATATCACCTATTTCACCGTCGCTCCGTCAGCAGATGGAGTGACGTTCCGCCCCGACCTCTACAACCGCGACGAAAAACTGCTCGCCCGAGTCATCCTCGACGGCGACACGCAGACAGCTTCCAAGGACTGATCAACAGCCGCACTTCGGCTTGGGACGCGGCTTTGGCGCGGTCGCGGCATATTCGGCTCGGGTGAGCTGGCCGTTGCGGTCGCGATCCGCACCCCGGAACTTGCCGATCGTGGTGTGGGCCCATTCCTCGAACGACAATTTGCCGTCGCCGTTCGTGTCGAGCTTCGCATAGGCCTTGCGCCGCGGCTCGAGCAGCTCGGGGAGCGTGATCTTCCCGTCATTATCGCGGTCGGCGCGGTCGAATCTTTTCTGCTCCTTGCTCTTTTCGGTGGCGGCGGGCGGATTCTGAAGGAGCATTGGCGCGCTGGCCGCCTTTTCAGGCGGCGGCGGGAGCGCAGGGCCGTCTTCTGCGCGCCCCTGCCATAGCAGGAACGCGCCGGTCAGCATGAGGAATGAGGCCAAGGCTCCGGCCAGATATCGCCACACAGGGAGTCCCCCATTGATGGAGATTCGGCTCAATCATCGTTCAATCCGCAAGCGGCTGCTGTCAACCGATGCGGCCGCTCCATCGGTGTGCGAGCATCGCCGCTGCTCGTCCGCGGCACCCTTCCGGTTCCTGCCGGTCGAGATCGCGCGCGGCGGCACGCGCCAGCATCGTCAGAGGCCGCGCCCTTCTGTTAAAGCGGTGGCCGCGAAGCTGCTCCAGCCGCTCCCGCGCCGGCTCGAATAGCTCGGGCACCCCACGCCTGCCGACCGAGGCCAGCGCGTAGAGCGCACCGGCTTCCCAAAGTTTGGGATCGTCCGAAGAGAGCAGCCTTCCCCCGATTCCGAACAGGAGAGCGCCCCGGGCTGCGACCAACCGGGCATCAAACTCGGCATCGAGCAGCGTCGCCCAGCCCGCCTCCAGCTCCGCCAGTTCGCTTCCCGTCATCCCCGCCGGCAGAAGATGGTCCGCGACCGACTGCAGCCTCGGCTCAGCCGGCGGCGGATTTGAATCGAGTTCTTCAAGCTGCTCGCGCCACCAGGCGAGCTTGATCCGCCCCAGCGCCGGGTCGGTCGACCGCGCGACGACATCCGCCATGGCCGCGTCGATCCCGAATAAAGCGCGAAATGCCTCGCGCGCTCGCGCCGGGACGTGAAGCAGCGCCAACTCCCGATCGGCGCCGATCGAATCGCTAACGGTAGCAGACCTGCTTTGCGGCCGAGACCACATCGTCGACCTTGATCAGCGCCAGCTTCTCGAGGTTCGCCGCATAAGGCAGGGGAACGTCGACGTCGGTCACGCGGAGAACCGGCGCATCGAGATCGTCGAAGCCTTCGGTCATTGCGATGGCGATGATCTCGGAGCTGATCGAGCAGACTGGCCAGCCCTCTTCGACGACGACCATCCGGTTGGTCTTCTTCAGGCTTGCGAGCACCGTTTGCTTGTCGAGCGGCCTCAATGTCCGGAGGTCGATCACCTCGGCGTTGATGCCTTCGGCCATCAGCTTCTGCGCAGCTTCGAGTGCGACTCCAACGCCGATGGAGTAGCTGACGAGCGTCACGTCCTTGCCCGGCCGAACCACCTTCGCCTTGCCGATCGGAAGAACATAATCCTCCACCTGCGGCACGTCGAAATGCTGGCCGTAAAGAAGCTCGTTCTCAAGGAAGACGACCGGATCCTCGGTGCGGATCGCCGCCTTGAGCAGTCCCTTCGCGTCCGCCGCGCTGTACGGCGCGATCACGATGAGGCCCGGCACATGCGCGTACCAGCTCGCGAAATTCTGGCTGTGCTGAGCGGCGACGCGCGCCGCGGCGCCATTCGGCCCACGGAACACGATCGGGCAACGCATCTGGCCGCCGGACATGTAGTTCGTCTTCGCCGCCGAGTTCACGATCTGGTCGATCGCCTGCATCGCGAAGTTGAAGGTCATGAACTCGACGATTGGCCTTAGCCCGCCCATCGACGCGCCCGTTCCGACACCGGCGAAGCCATATTCGGTGATCGGGGTGTCGACCACGCGCGTCGGCCCGAACTCGTCGAGCAGGCCTTGCGTGACCTTGTAGGCGCCCTGGTACTGCGCCACCTCTTCGCCCATTACGAACACGCGTTCGTCGCGGCGCATTTCCTCGGCCATCGCGTCGCGAAGCGCCTCGCGGACCGTCATCTCGGCCATCGCCGCACCTTCGGACGAGTCCGGCCGGTCCTCGTTGCTGGTTTCGTCGACATCGCGAACGAGATCGCGCGCCGCCGTCTCCATCTGGTGCGGAGTCGGCGTTGCCTCCGCCTGCTGCGATTCCGGCGCCGGGATCGACGGCTCTTCCTTCGACGCCGGCTTGGCCTGTGCCTCCGGCTCGTGCTTCGGGCCCGCGGCGGGTGTCTCTCCGCCTTCGGTCTCGAGCATTGCGATCGGCGCGCCGACCTTCACTCCTTCGGTGCCTTCCGGGACCAGGATCTTCGCCAGCTTGCCCTCGTCGACGGCTTCGAACTCCATCGTCGCCTTGTCGGTCTCGATCTCGGCGAGGATGTCTCCCGACTTCACCTCGTCGCCTTCCTTCACCAGCCATTTGGCGAGAGTCCCCTCCTCCATGGTCGGAGACAGGGCAGGCATCTTGAGCTCGAGCGCCATCAGTAGGACTCCACCAGCACGTCTGTGTAGAGTTCGGACGGGTCCGGCTCCGGCGCGTCTTCAGCGAATTTCGCAGCCTCGACGATGATCTCCTTGATCTGTTTGTCGATGGCTTTGAGTTCTTCTTCCTTGACTCCCATCTTCTCAAGCTCGCGCTCGGCATGGGTGATTGGATCGCGGGTTTCGCGAACTTCCTGCACCTCTTCGCGCGTCCGGTACTTGGCGGGGTCCGACATAGAGTGGCCGCGATAGCGGTAGGTCATCATCTCGAGGATGATCGGGCCCTTCTCCTTCACCCATTCGAGCGCCATTTCGGCGGCACCGCGAACCGCCAGCACGTCCATTCCGTCCACCCGGATTCCCGGAATCCGGAAACTTTCGCCGCGCTTGTAAAAGTCCGGCTCGGAAGCCGACCTGTCGACCGACGTGCCCATCGCATAATGATTGTTCTCGATCGCGTAGATGATCGGCAGGTTCCACAGCCGCGCCATGTTGAACGCTTCGTAGACCTGGCCCTGGTTGGCCGCGCCGTCGCCGAAATAGGCAAGGCACACCCCGCCGTCGCCGCGATATTTGTGGGCGAAGGCGAGCCCGGTGCCGAGCGGCACCTGCGCACCGACGATGCCGTGACCGCCGTAGAATTTATGCTCGACGCTGAACATGTGCATCGAGCCGCCCTTACCCTTGGAAATCCCGGCTTCACGGCCGGTCAGCTCAGCCATGATCACCTTCGGATCGATTCCATAGGCGAGCATGTGGCCGTGGTCGCGATAGCCGGTGATGACGCTGTCCAGCTTGTCGTTCATTGCCGACTGCAAGCCGACGGCAACCGCTTCCTGCCCGATGTAGAGGTGGCAGAAGCCGCCGATCAGCCCCAATCCGTAAAGCTGGCCCGCGCGCTCCTCGAAGCGGCGAATCAGCAGCATCTCCCGATAGAATTCGAGCAGCTGCTCCTTGCTCGCCTTGAATCTCTTGGGCTCCGGCGGGCGCGGCGTGTCGGGCTCGTCCGGTGGCGATGTCTTAGCTTTGGCGGAACGCGCCACGTCTTTCTCTCTCAGGCTAGGTTAGGGAACGCCCCGCCTATAGGTTCGGGTGCGGCAAGCGGCAACCTTCGCCGCCACTTGGTCCGGTCAGCGCATGAGCCGCGACAGATCGCCGGTCTTGAGTGCGTTCCAGGTGGCGATCTGCGCGTCCGCCTCCGACTTGAGCTGGACATATTCCTGCTCCTGTTGTGCCGTCGGGGCGAAATCGCCCTCATCGACCAGCGAACCCAGCGCCGCGATCATGTTGTTGAGCTTCACCGGATAATTCAGCGCGTCCTCCGACGCATGGGCGCGGGGCTGGATAAGCTCTTCCTCGATCGCGGTCATCTTGTCGTT
>Ga0207678_10000999_pt1 | contig 25767 bp, 26 predicted proteins | sample KBSC63metaG_FD_184319 | JGI IMG/M metagenome (GOLD analysis project Ga0207678, IMG submission 184319) | Corn rhizosphere microbial communities from Kellogg Biological Station, Michigan, USA - KBS C6-3 metaG (SPAdes) (version 2) | ecosystem: Host-associated > Plants > Roots > Rhizosphere > Soil ... | reverse complement strand
CCAGGCCCGCAAGCTTGCGTCGTCAACTTGCCTTGAGCTGTGGGTTGCGGGCCTGGCTCAAAGTGATTTTTGCGGCCTCAGGCGACGGGATGACCACCCCGCTCCTTTGTTGGGGCCGGGCTGGCGCCTGCGGCGGCTGGCCGCCTTACGGTCGCCGGATCAGCTCTTCCGCCACCCACTGTGCCACGCCCTTGGGATACGGGTTCGGCAACCCGAGCACGAAGTGGCCGAACCCTGCGTCCGCCGCCTCCGCGATCTTCCCTCGCGTCACTCCCGGCCGCTCGTAATCCACCGGGAGGAAGATCGACCGCGTGATCTCCGCCGGGTCGCGGCCGATCTCCGTGCAGTACTTGTCGAGCAATCGGCTGCGGCTCGCCAGATCCGCGATGTCGCCGCCGCCCGGGATGTTCCACAGGTTCGCGTGCTCGGCCACCACGCGCAGTGTCGCGCTCGCCCGCCCGCCGATCATGATCGGCGGATGTGGGCGCTGCAGCGGCCGCGGATTGCCGAAAGCTTCGGTCAAAGAGACGTGCGAGCCCGCGAAGTCGAACGGCGATGGAGAGGTCCACAAGCGACGGATCACCGTGCACGCCTCTGCCAACGCCGCGACCGCGTCCGCCTGGCTGTGGTACGGCAGGCCGTGTGCGTCGTACTCCCGCCGTGCCAGTGGGTGGCTGGGCCGGGAGCCCGCGCCGATGCCGAAGTCGAGACGGCCGCCCGAGACGATGTCGACCGTTGTGGCGATCTTTGCCAGCATTGCCGGCGGGCGGAAACGGTTGCTGGTGACCAACAGGCCGATGCGCATCCGCGACGTCTGCGCCGCCAGCGCCGAAAGCAGTGTCCAGCCCTCGAAGATCGGGCCGTCCGGGTCGCCGGCGATCGGCATCAGGTGGTCGAACAGCCACGCGTGCTCGATCTCCGGCACCGTGTCGGCCTCGCGCCAGACACGGAGGATCTCGTCGTAACCGACCTGCTGAGGTGCGGTCAAGATGCCGAAGCTCATCGGCGCCGCCGCAGCGTCGGGTCGAGCAGCGCCGGCGGGGTGTCGAACTTCTCGTCCGGGGCCAGGTCGGTGCCGGGCGCGACGACGGCGTCGATTTCGTCGAGGACGTCGGCGGGCAGCACGGTGTCGGCGGCCGCGAGCTGGGAAGCCAGGTGGTCCGGCGTGCGCGGGCCGATCAGCGCGCTCGTCACCCCCGGGTGCGCGGTGACGAAGCCGAGCGCGAGCTGGATCAACGTCAACCCGGCCTGCTCGGCGATCTTGACCAGCTTTTCCACGGCGTCGAGCCGGGCCTGGTTGGCGGGGACGTCGAGGTCGAAACGCTGCGGGAGGGCCTTCGCGCGATTGCCACCGATCTCCCGGCCCGCGCGGACCGCGCCCGACAGCCAGCCCGAGGCCAGCGGGCTCCACGCCAGCACGCCCATGCCGTACTCCTCGGTCACCGGCAGGACGTGGGCTTCGATGCCGCGCTGCAGGATCGAGTAGCTCGGCTGCTCGGTGACGTACCGGCCGAGGCGGTGTTCGCGGGCGGCCCACTGCGCCTGGACGATGCGGTACGCGGGGAACGTCGAGGACCCGAAGTAGCGGATCTTGCCCGCGCGCTGCAGATCCGTCAGCGCGGAAAGCGCTTCCTCGTCGCTCGTCGTGGGGTCCCAGCGGTGGATCTGGTAGAGGTCGACGTGGTCGACACCGAGGCGGCGCAGGCTGTCGTCGAGCGCGGTGACCAGCCAGCGGCGCGAGTTGCCGCGGTGGTTGCGCTCTTCGCTCATCGGCATGGTGGCCTTGGTGGCCAGCACGATGTCGTCGCGGCGGCCGGCGATCGCCTTGCCGACCATCACCTCCGACTCGCCCTGGCTGTACCTGTCGGCGGTGTCGATCAGGTTGATTCCGCCTTCGAGGGCGGCGTCGACGATGGCGGTGGCCTCGTCCTGCGTCGTGTTCCCGATGGCGCCGAAGTTCATCGCGCCGAGCGCGAGGGTGCTGACCTGGACACCGGTGCGGCCCAAGGTGCGGTACTGCATGGGGGATGCCTCCGTGGCAAGATGAGCAAACGGAACGTTGCTCCGCTAACGATACGGAACAATGCTCCGCTTAGCAAGGAGGGTTCGGTGGACAAGCCCAAGCGCGCAGATGCCCGGCGCAACGAAAAGGCATTGCTGGACGCCGCGGCCGCGGTCTTCGTCGCGTCCGGTGTGGACGCGCCGGTGCGCGACATCGCGGCGAAGGCCGGCGTCGGGATGGGCACGATCTACCGGCACTTCCCGACCCGGGCCGACCTGGTCATCGCGGTCTTCCGGCACCAGGTGGACGCCTGCGCGGCGGCAGCGCCGGCCTTGCTCGCTTCGCACGAGTCGCCGTACACCGCGCTGACACGGTGGATCGACCTGTTCGTGGACTTCCTGGTGACCAAGCACGGGCTCGCCGGGGCGCTCCAGTCCGACAACACCGGCTTCGAGGCGCTGCACGCGTACTTCCTGGACCGGCTGGTGCCGGCCTGTGCCGAGCTGCTCGACGCGGCGGCCGCGGCCGGCGAGGTCCGGGCCGAGGTGCGGCCGCTGGACCTCATGCGCGGGGTCGGCAACCTCTGCGTCGGCGCGGACGATCCCCGGTACGACGCGCGGGGGATGGTGAAGCTCCTCGTCGCCGGGCTGCGGTGCGAGACCATGGACGCATGACGGCGTGGCGGGAGTTCGAAGCGGCGGAACCGGAGTTCGCGCGGCGGGTGCGGGCCTTGTTCGACGCCCACAAGCACAAGACGATCGCGACCCTGCGGGCGGACGGCTCGCCGCGGATCTCGGGGATCGAAACGGTCTTCGAGGACGGTGAGCTGGTCTTCGGGTCGATGCCGAACGCGCGCAAGGGCGCGGACCTGCGGCGGGACCCGCGGTTCGCGCTGCACAGCGCGACGGTCGACCCGGTGGACGGCGAAGAGGCGCGGTGGCCGGGCGAGGCGAAGATCGCCGGGCGGGTGCGCACCGAAGACGGCGAGCGGTTCGTCGCCGACGTCGCGGAGGTCGTGCACACGCATCTGAACGAGGCGGCGACGCTGCTGGTCGTCGAGTGGTGGACGCCGGGTGGTGGCTTGCGCAAGGTCGAGCGCGAGTAATCCCGCCCCGCCCGGAGGTCGCGAACGAGTCATTCGAGGCAGCTGGGTGAGCGGAAATTAAGTCAACTGCTTGACTTAATGGAAGATCGTGGCCATGCTCGGGACAGGGGACATTCACCAACGAGAGGCCCGTCATGACGCCAAGCCACACCGAACCGCTGCCGCGGTTCCCGTTCGAGGCCGCCACCGCGCTGGAGCCGCCGGCCGAGTGGGCCGAGTTCCGCGAAAAGTGCCCGGTCGCGCGCGTCGCGCTGGCCAGCGGGGACGAAGCCGCCTTGATCACCCGCTACGACGACGTCAAGAGCGTCCTGTCCGACCCGCGGTTCACCCGGCCGACGGCCGCCGACAACGCGGCCCGGGTCGCGGACACCGAGTCGGGCGGGGTGTTCAACAGCGAGATGGCGTCGGTGCTCCCGCAGCACGGCGAGGACCACCTGACGTGGCGCCGGATGATCGGCAAGTGGTTCACCGCCAAGCGGATGAACGCGCTGCGGCCGGGCATGGCGGCGATGGCCGAGCAGCTGATCGACGAGATGGTCGCGAAGGGCGCGCCCGGCGACCTCAAGGCGGGCCTGGCCTTCCCGCTGCCCGTCTGGGTCATCTGCGACATGCTCGGCGTGCCGGACACCGACCGCGACCGGTTCGCCCACTGGTCCGACGTCATGCTCAGCATGACCCGCTACACCCAGGAGGAGTTCGACGCGGCGCAGGCGGAGTTCGGCCGGTACATGGGCGGGCACCTCGCCGCCAAGCGGGCCGAACCGGGTGACGACATCCTCAGCGCGCTGATCGCCGACGGCGCCGACTGGTCCGACGCGAAGCTGGCCGCCACCGGCATCGGCCTGCTCATCGCCGGGCACGAGACCACCGCGAACATGATCGCCAAGATGGTGGCGATGCTGCTCGAGGACCGGAGCCGCTGGGAACAACTGCTCGCCGACAGTGCGCTGGTGCGCACGGCGGTCGAGGAAGCGCTGCGGGCGGACGCCAACGCGGGCGTCGGCATGCAGCGCTACCTCTCCGAAGAGTTCGAGGTCGGCGGCACGGTGCTGCCGGCGGGCACGACCGCGATGTGCAGCATGGCCGCGGCCAACCGCGACGAGCGCGCCTTCGAGAACGCCGCCGGCGTGGACCTGACCCGCAGCCCGAACCCGCACCTGGCCTTCGGGGCCGGCGCGCACGCGTGCCTCGGGCAGCCGCTGGCCCGCACCGAGCTGCAGGTGGTCCTGGAAGTGCTGCTGCGCAAGCTGCCGAACCTCGAGCTCGCGGTCCCGGCGGCCGAGCTGCGGCGGGTCGAAGGTCTCGCCGTCGGCGGGCTGCGGGAACTGCCCGTCCGCTGGTGACGGACCGGGCGCAGGCGACGCGGGAGCGGATCCTGGTCGCGGCGGAACGCCTCTACGCCGAACACGGCGTGCTGGCCGTTTCCCACCGGCAGATCAGCGAGGCGGCCGGGCAGGGGAACAACACCGCCGTCGGCTACCACTTCGGCACCCGGACCGAGCTGGTGCGGGCCATCGTCCGCAGGCACACCGAGCCGATCGAACGGCTGCGGTGCCGCCGGCTGGACCGCGATCACGCGGACCTGCGCGACTGGCTCGGGTGCCTGGTGCACCCCACCACCGAGCACCTGGCGGAGCTGGGCGCGCCGACCTGGTTCGCCCGCTTCGCCGCCCAGGTGATGACCGAGCCGTCGCTGCGCGACGTCATCATCGAAGAGACCCTGACCTCGCCGTCGCTGGCGCGGACCGTCGCGGGGATCTCCCGGTGCCTGCCCGGGCTGCCCGCCGACGTCCGCGCCGAACGCAACGACTTCACCCGCCTCGTGCTGATGCACGGGCTGGCCGAGCGCGAACGCGCTCTCGCCGGCGGTGCGGGCACCCCGAGGGACGGCTGGCGCGACACCGCCGCCGCCCTCACCGACGTACTGGCCGGGCTGTGGCTCGCGCCGGTCACGAACCAACCCCGACGAAAGGAACTGCCATGAAGGTCATCGTGGACGAAGCCAAGTGCTGCGGCGCCGGGACCTGCGTCATGCTCGCCCCGGACGTGTTCGACCAGCGCGACGACGACGGCATCGTCATCCTGCTCGACGAACACCCCGGCGAAGACCTGCACGGAGTCGTCCGCGAGGCGGCCAGCGTGTGCCCGGGCGTCGCGATCTCGGTCAGCGAGGAGGGATGACCGGCGACGTCCTGGTCGTCGGGGCCTCGGCCGCCGGGCTCGCGACCGTGGAAGCCCTGCGCCGCAAGGGGTACGCGGGACGGGTGACCGTGCTGGGTGCCGAGGCGCACCTGCCCTACGACCGGCCGCCGCTGTCCAAGCAGGTCCTCGGCGGGAGCTGGACGCCCGGGCAGGCGCAGCTGCGGACGCCCGATGCACTGTCCGCATTGGACACCGAGTTCGTGCTCGGCGACCCGGCGGTGCGGCTGGACGCCCCCGCGCGGACGGTGCACACGGCCGCCGGGCGGACCCTGACCGCGGACGCCGTCGTGCTCGCCACCGGGCTGCGGCCGCGTACCCTGCCCGGCCAGGACGGCCTCGCCGGCGTCCACGTGCTGCGCACCCTCGACGACGCGCTGGCCCTGCGCGCGGACCTGGCGCCGGGCAAGCGGGCGGTGGTCGTCGGGGACGGCGTGCTCGGCGCGGAGATCGCCGCCACCGGGTGCGCGATGAGCGTGGCGGTCACCCTGGCCGGGCCGCAGCCCGCGCCGCTGGCCTACCAGTTCGGGCCCTTGGCCGCCGGCCTGCTCGCGGAACTGCACGCCGCCCGCGGTGTCGAGCTGCGGCTCGGCTCGGCGGTCACCGGGCTCGCCGCGGAAGACGGCCGGGTGACCGGCGTGCGGCTGGCGTCCGGCGGGGTGCTGCCCGCCGACGTCGTCGTGGTCGCCTTCGGCGCCGCGCCGTCGACCGAGTGGCTCGCGGGCAGCGGGGTGCTGTGCGACAACGGCGTCGTGTGCGACTCCCGCTGCCGGGCGGCGGCCGGGATCTACGCGGCGGGCGACGTCGCCCGATGGCACCACGAAGGACTCGATGCGCTGCTGCGGCTGGAAAACCGGACCAACGCCACCGAGCAGGCGGTCGCCGTCGCGGGGAACATCCTCGGCGAAGACCGTCCGTACACGCCGGTGCCCTACTTCTGGACCAACCAGTTCGACGCCCGGATCCACGTGCACGGGACGTTGTCCGCGGACGCTGAAGTGTCCGTTGTGGAGGGTGACCCGGCCGAGGGCCGGTTCGTCGCGCAGTACCGCCGCGGGGGTGCCGTCACCGGCGTGCTCGGCTGGAACATGCCCAAGCAGGCCCGGCTGCGCCGTCAGGACATCGCGGGCGCGGTCCTGGCCGGGCGGCCCTGACCGAAACCCCCCATCCGTCGGTTGACGGCGGTCCGGCGGAGCCCGATCCTTGTTCGCGTTAACACCGCGGGAAGGGTGGGATATGGCCACGAAGAGAGCGCTTTCTCGGATTCTCGGCGTGCTGGTGGCCGCGGTACTGCCGCTGCTGCCCGCCGCGCCCGCCGAGGCGGCCGTGTCCGTGGTCAAGCTGTCCGACACCCAGCTCGACGCGACGGCGTTGTACTTCGTCTCCTACGACGGGCTGGTGAACAACGACTCGTTCCAGCAGAGCGGTATCTTCAGCTACGCCGGTTACCAGTACGCGACCTGGTACACCGCCGACCGCAGTGCCGTGGTCGCCCGGCGGGCCGGCGCCGCCGGGGCGTGGCAGACCGTCAAGCTGCCGCACAAGCTGACCGTGGACGACTCGCACAACGTCATCTCGATGGGCGTCTCGCCCGACGACGGCCGGCTGCACGTGGCCATGGACACCCACGGCAACCAGGTCTACTACGTCCAGTCGGTGGCCGGGCTGCTGTCCGAGCCCGCGGCGCACGCCTGGACGTCGTCGGCGTTCGGCGCGGTGCAGCGCACGCTGAACGGCGTCGACCTCGGGGCGATCACCTACCCGCAGTTCGTCGTGACGCCGGAGCGCAAGCTGCAGCTGAGCTACCGGACCGGCACCTCGGGCAACGGCACGAACGAGCTCGCGGAGTACAGCGGCGGCAGCTGGCGCAAGCTGGGGAAGTGGTCGTCGGCGACCGGCTCGTGGAAGCCGGGCAACGGCGTCACCAGCACCACGCGCAACATGTACCTGCACGGCATCGGCTACGGGCCCGGCGGGCGGCTGCACGCCACCTTCACCTGGCGTGAAGGCAATTCCGGGGTGCTGTGCAACTCCGGCGGGCTGGCCAACCACGAAACCGGCTACGTCTACAGCGACGACCGCGGCCGGACCTGGCGGAACAACGCCGGCGCGGTCGTCGGGACGACGGGCGGCACGCCGGTGGCCGTGGGATCGCCGGGCACGGTCGTCGACCCGCTCGGCGTCGACCACGCGCTGATGAACCAGGAGAGCCAGGCCGTCGACTCCGCCGGGCAGCCGCACGCCGTGATCAGCTACGTGCCCGGCCGGTTCACCCAGTGCGTCACGAACTACTCCGCGCAGCGCAAGCAGTACGGCCGGACCTTCTTCCTCAGCCGCGCCGCCGACGGCAGCTGGACCAAACGCGAGGTGCCGGTCGCGCCCGAGTCCACCCAGCGGACGAAGCTGGTCTTCGACCGGGGCGACAACGCCTACCTCGTCATGCCGTACGGCCGGATCGTCGCGGCGACCAAGGCGAGCGGCTGGACCGACTGGAAGACCGTGTACAGCCCGGATCTCAACGCGTTCGGCGAGGTCGACGTCGACGACTCGCGGCTGGCCACCGACGGCGTGATCTCCGTGATGTACCAGCAGGTTTCGAGCGGGACGACCTCGCCGATCCGGGTGGCCGACTTCCGCCTAAGCTGAAGTGCTACTCGACTGTGACAGATTTGGCCAGGTTGCGCGGCTTGTCGATGTCGTAGCCCAGGGTCAGCGCCGCGTGGTAGGCGAGCAGCTGCAGCGGGATGGTCAGCAGGATCGGGTCGAGTTCCGGCTCGGTCTTGGGCACCACGATCCGCGGGACGTCGAGTTCGCCGAAGTCGACGTCGTCGTGGGTCACCGCCAGTACCGCGCCGCCGCGGGCCTTGATCTGCTGGACCGCGGCCAGGTTGCGCTCGGTCAGCTCGTCCGACGGCACGACGGCGACCGTCGGGAGCGACTCGTCGATCAACGCGAGCGGACCGTGCTTGAGCTCGGACGTCTGGTACGCCTCGGCGTGCCGGTAGGAGATCTCCTTGAACTTCTGCGCGCCCTCGCGGGCCACCGGGTAGCCGCGGACGCGGCCGACGAAGAACAGGCTCTTCGCGGCGGAGACCGCCTTCGCGTGCTCGGCGATCTCCGGTTCGAAGTCCAAAATGGACTTGATCTGGCCGGGCAGTGCGCGGATCGCGTCGATGATGCGCTGACCGTCCGCGTTGGACAGGTCGCGGACCCGGCCGAGGGCCAGTGCGATCAGCGCGAACCCGACGGCCATGTTGGTCAGCGCCTTCGTCGACGCGACCGCGATCTCGGGGCCGGCGTGCAGGTAGACGCCGCCTTCGCAGGCGCGGGCGATCGTCGAGCCGACGACGTTGACCAGGCCGACGACCCGGCCGCCCTTGCGCTTGATCTCCTCGACGGCGAAGGCGGTGTCGATCGTCTCGCCGGACTGGCTGACCGCGATGTAGAGCGTGTCGGCCTCGATGATCGGGTTGCGGTAACGGAACTCCGACGCGGCTTCGGCGTCGGCCGGGATCCTCGCCAGCTCCTCGATCATCGTCGCGCCGATCTGGCCGACGTAGTAGGCGGACCCGCAGCCGAGGATCTTCACGCGGGCGAACCCGCGCAGCTCCCGCGGGGTCAGGTTGAGCCCGTCCAGGCGGGCGACCCCGAACCGGTCGTCCAGCCGGCCGCGGATGATCCGCTCGACGGACTCGGGCTGCTCCTGGATCTCCTTGGCCATGTAGTGCGGGTAGCCGCCGAGGTCGAGGTCTTCGGCGTCGATGTCGATCTCGGTGGCCGGCTTGGTGGTGTCGCTCTCGTCGACGGTGAAGGTGCGGTAGCCGGTGGCGAAGACCGTCGCGAACTCGCCGTCGTCGAGGTGCGCGACCTGCGAGGTGTGCCGGACCAGCGCGGCGAGGTCGCTGGCGACGAACATCTCCCGCTCGCCGACGCCGATGATCAGCGGCGAGCCGTTGCGCGCGATGACCAGCCGGTCCGGGTGCGCGCTGTCGGTGACGGCGATCGCGTACGTGCCGGTGACCCGGGAGACCGCGTCCACGACGGCGTCTTCGAGGGTTTCGGCGGCCGAGCGGGCGATCAGGTGGGCGAGCACCTCGGTGTCGGTCTCGGAGGCGAGGGTGACGCCGGCGTCGGCGAGCTGGGCGCGCAGCGCGTCGGCGTTGTCGATGATGCCGTTGTGGACGACGCAGATCCGGCCTTCCTCGGAGGTGTGCGGGTGGGCGTTGGCCTCCGACGCGGGCCCGTGCGTGGCCCAGCGCGTGTGCCCGATGCCGGCCTTCCCGGCGAGCCGCTTGGGCAGCGCCGCGGCGAGGTTCCGCACCCGGCCGACGACGCGGTGGACCTGAGGGGTGCCCTTGGCGCCGAGGACGGCGATCCCGGCGGAGTCGTACCCGCGGTACTCGAGCCGGGTCAGGCCCTCGAGCAGGATGGGGGCGGCGTTCTGGCCGCCGATGTAGCCGACGATCCCGCACATGGGAGACCTCTTCCTAGCCGTAGACGATGCGGCGCAGCTGCCGCTCGGAGAGGACGGGCGCGGCCACCAGCCGCCCGCGGAGCTCGGCGGCGATCAGGGGGAAGATTTCGGGGTTCTTCCGGCCCTGGGCCTGCAGCTCGGCGTGCCGGCGGCGCACGTAGTCCTCGGTGGGGGTCCGGTAGAAGGCCAGGACGTCGTCGACGACGCGGGCGGCGACCCCGGGCGGCAGCCCGGTGGACGCGGCCACGCGCTCGACGATGTCGGTGTCCTCCACGCCGGCCATCATGCCCTGCAGGTGCGGCGAAACCCAAATTCCTGCCCGAAATCGGGCAAGCTCTAATTGGTTGGACAGCTTCCCCGGCTTCGAGCGAGGGTGGGCCGGTGCGAGAGGACGAGATTTGGGACGCCGAGGCCGCTGAGCGGTACGACACCCCGGGCCACGGCATGTTCGCCCCCGAAGTGGTCGGCCCCGCCGTGGACCGCCTGGCCGCGCTGGCGGACGGCGGGCGGGCACTGGAGTTCGCGATCGGCACCGGCCGCATCGCCGTCCCGCTCGCCGAGCGCGGGGTGCCCGTCACCGGCATCGAGCTGTCCGAGCCGATGCTCGACCGGCTGCGGCGGAAGGCCGCGATCCCGGTGGTCGTCGGCGACATGGCGACCGCGCGGGCCGAGGGCCGGTTTTCGCTGGTCTACGTCGTGTACAACACGATCGCGAACCTGCTGACCCAGGACGAGCAGGTCGAGTGCTTCCGCAACGCGGCCCGGCACCTGGACCGGGGCGGCCGGTTCGTGATCGAACTGGGCGTCCCCGAACTGCGGCGGCTCCCACCCGGGCAGGACGGGTTGGTGTTCCGGTCCGAGGCCGGGTACCTCGGGATGGACGCCTACGACACCGTGCGCCAGCACCTCGTGTCCCACCACTTCACGTTCGCCGAGGAGGGGCGGCAGGCGCGGCTGAGCCGCTGCCCGCAGCGCTACATCTGGCCGGCCGAGCTCGACCTGATGGGCCGGCTGGCCGGTTTCGAGCTGGAGTCCCGGCACGCGGACTGGACCGGCGCGGAGTTCACGACGGAGTCGCGCTCGCACGTGTCGGTGTACCGGTTGCCCTGATCGCTGCCACGAGCGGGAGCCGGACGCTCGCGTGCGGGATGACCCCCAGCTCGGCCAGCGCCGCCTTGGCGTTCGCCGCGCCCGGTCCCGAGCGCATGATCCTGTCCGTCACCGGGACCAGACCGTCGTTGATCGCCCGCGCCTTCACGAGGTCGCCGTCGCGGACAGCGCGGATCAGGTCGGCCGTGCGGCCGGCCGCCACGTTGGCCACGACGCTGACCAGGCCCGCCGCGCCGCACGCCAGGTACGGCAGGTTGAGCTCGTCGATGCCGCAGTAGTACGCCAGCGACGTCCGGGACATCACCGTCATCGCCTCGAACAGGTCGCCCTTGGCGTCCTTGACCGCCCGGATCCGCGGGTGGCCCGCCAGCTCGATCAGGGTCGACGGCGCCATCGCGACACCGGTGCGCGCGGGGACGTCGTAGAGCATCACCGGCAGCTCGGTGGCGTCCGCGACGGCCAGGCAGTGGGCGATCACGCCGTCCTGCGTCGGCCGGGAGTAGTAGGGGCAGACGAGCAGCAGCGCGTCCGCGCCGGCCGCCTCCGCATCGCGGGCCCGGCGGATGCTGCTCGCCGTGTCGTAGGTGCCGACGCCGGCGATCACCCGTGCGCGGCTCCCGGCCTGGGCGACCACGGCCTTGACGAGACCGGCGGCTTCGGCCTCGGACAGGGTCGGGGACTCGCCGGTCGTCCCGCCGACGACGAGGCCGTCGCACCCGGTGGCCAGCAGGTGCTCGACGAGCCGGGCGAGGCCGGGCGCGTCGAGCGCGCCGCCGGGCTGCATGGGGGTCACCATCGCGACGAGGTTGGCGCCGAATTCGGTCATGCCCCGACCTTGCCCGGCACGATTGGTGCGGTCCAGCGATGCTTTTTTGCCGGTATTGCGTAGCCTGGCTTCATGATCGAGGTCGGTGCGCTGCGGGCGCTGCGCGCGGTGGCGGCCCTGGGAACGCTGGCGCGGGCCGCCGAGGAGCTCGGGTTCACCGCGTCCGCCGTGTCGCAGCAGCTCAAACGGCTGGAGCGGCAGGTCGGGGTGCCGGTGCTCGCGCCGGCCGGCCGCGGGGTGGTGCTGACCCCGGCCGGCCAGGCGATCGTGGACTCGGCGCCCGAGGTGTTCCAGGCGCTGGAACGCTGTGCCGAGGCGGCCCAGTCGGTGTCGGAAGGAGCGCCGCGCGGCACGCTCCGGGTGGTGGCCTTCTCGACCGCCATCCGCGGCCTGCTCGCGCCCCTCCTGCCCCGGCTGGCGCTGCGGTGCCCGGAGCTGCGCGTGGAGCTCACCGAGCAGGATCCGGACGAGGCACTGCACAGCGTCGGCGCGGGAACGGCGGACTTCGCACTGGCGCACGACGCCGACGGCCTGCTGCCGGCGCCGTTGCCTTCCTCGCTCGTGCGGCGGTGGGTGCACACCGACGTCGGCGACGTGGTGATGAGCCGCACGCACCCACTGGCCCGGCTCGGCACGCCGCTCGACGAAGCCGCGCTCGCCGGGCACGCCTGGGTGACCAGCCCGCCGGGAACCGTGTGCCACCAGTGGTTCCGGCGGCTGTTCGCGGACGAGCCGGACGTACGCCACCTGGTCGACGACTTCGCGACGCAGCTGTCGCTGGTGGCCTCGGGGCAGGTGGTGGCGTTGATCCCGCGTCTCGCCCGCCCGCCGCTGGGCGAGGACCTGCTGGCCCGCCCCTTGCGGCGGCCGCCGAAGCGGGAGGTCCACGCGGTGTGGCGGCGGAGCGCGGAGGCGAGCCCGGCGATCCGGGCGGTGCTGGCCGAACTGGGCGCCGCGAACTGAAAGATCGTCAGTCGCCGAAGGCGTCTTCGGCGCTCGGGTAGGTCGGGAAGAAGTCCGCCAGCCCGATCAGCCCGAATGTCCGGCGAAGCCGGCCGGGGACGGCGGCCAGCGCGATCCCCGCCCCGGCCGCCTCGGCGACGTTGCGGGCGGCGATGAGCGTGGAGATCCCGCTGGAGTCGCAGAAAGTCACTCCGGCCAGGTCCACCACCAGCCGCTGTCCGCTCCGCAGGACCAGGGTGTCGATCCCGGCGCGGAGGCGGGGTGCGGTCGCCACGTCGAGTTCTCCTTCGACGGTGACCACCGCGCCGGCCTCGGTGGTGCGGGTGGTGACGGAGAACGGGGTGCCGGTCACGGTCGATCGCCTCCGGGCAGCGGGATGCCCAACGCCAGCAGGGCCGTGTCGTCCTCGACGCCGTCGCCGAAGCCGGCGAGCAGGCCGGTCACCGCCGTGATCACCGCGGGCGCCGTCGTCGGCGCCAGGTCGGCCAGGTACTCCTGCAGCTGTTCTTCGCTGTAGCGGTCGCGGCCCTGCGTGCGGGCTTCGGTCAGCCCGTCGGTGTAGAGCAGCAACGTGTCACCCGGGTGCAGGAGGACGTCCGCGGTGGCGAACCGCGCCCGGGGCAGCGCACCGACCAGCTGGCCACCCGGGACGGGCACGAACGCGGACGTGCCGTCGGCGCGGATCAGCAGTGCGGGCGGGTGGCCGCCGGTGGCCAGGGTGACCGCCGCGCCGTCGCCGCCGGGCCGGAGGTGGCCCTGGACGACGGTGCAGTACCGCGGGTCGGAACCGCGGTACTCGTGGTGCAGCACGGTGTTGAGGCGGTCCAGCACGGTGGCCGGGTCCGGGTCGTGCACGGCGGCGGCGCGCAGCGTGTACCGCGCCAGCGACGTCACGACGGCCGCGGCGGCCCCCTTCCCGGACACGTCGCCGAGGAAGAAACCCCACGTGTCGCCGGTCAGCGGGAACAGGTCGTAGAAGTCGCCGCCGACCTCGTCGGCCGACGCCGGGTGGTAGTAGGCCGCGACCTGCACGCCGGGCACCTCGGCCAGTGCCGGCGGCAGGAGGGTCTGCTGCAGCGTCCGCGCCAGCCGCTGCACCCGGTCGCGTTCGCGCTCGGCTTCTTCGCGCGCCCGCAGCAGTTCCTGCTCGTAGGCCCGCCGGTCGCGCGCGTCGAAGATCGTGGTGCGGATCAGCTGCGCCTGGCCGTCCGTGCCGGTCTTGACCGTCGAGGTCACCAGCACCGGCAGGCGGCTCCCGTCCGCGGCCTTCAGCTCGAAGGCGACGCCGCCGAGCTCGCCCTGCATGCGCAGGAGCGGGGCGAAGTGCGTCTCGTGGTAGATCCGGCCGCCGACGGTGAGCAGCTCGGCGAACCGGCGCCGGCCCACCACGTCTTCGCGTTCGTAGCCGAGCCAGCCGAGCAGCGTCGTGTTGATCTTCGCGATCGTGCCGTCCAGCAACGTCGAGAGGTACCCGCAGGGGGCGTGCTCGTAGAGGTCTTCCGCGCTGTCTTCCAGCAGCGCCGAGAACTCCGGAGCGGCACTCTCCTGACCACCCGGGCCGGGGTGGTCCTCGCACATCACTGCCCGCTCGCGAACGCCGTGATCGCCTCGGCCGTCGCCTCCGGGGCGCTGAGCTGCGGGCAGTGCCCGGTCGCGTTCAACGTCACGAGGGTGCTGCCGGGGATCTGCTCGTGGGTGAACCGCCCCACCTCGGGCGGCGCGATGGCGTCGTTCGCGCACTCGAGGATCAGGGTGGGCACGGTGACCTTGGCCAGGTCGGCCCGGTTGTCGGACAGGAACGTCACCCGGGCGAAGACCCGCGCGATGGCGGGATCGGTGCGGCAGAAGCTGTTCGTCAGCTCCTCGCCCAGCTCCGGGCGGTCCGGGTTGCCCATGATCACCGGTGCCATCGTCGCCGACCAGCCCAGGTAGTTCGACTCGAGCGCGGCGAGCAGCTCGTCGATGTCCGCGCGGCTGAAGCCGCCGCGGTAGTCGCCGTCGTCGACGTAGCACGGCGACGGGGTGAGCAGCACCAGCTTCGCGAACCGGTCCGGTTCCCGGTTCGCGGCCAGCACGGCGATCATCGCGCTGACCGAGTGGCCCACCAGCACGACGTCCCGCAGGTCCAGCTCGTGGCAGATCGCCAGGACGTCGTCTGCGTAGCCGTCGAGGCTGCCGTAGCGCTCGGGGGTCCAGGCGGACAGGTCCGAGCGCCCGGCGCCGGTGTGGTCGAACAGCACCACCCGGTAGCGCCGCGCGAGTTCCGGGACGACGAGGCGCCACAGGTTCTGGTCGCAGCCGAAGCCGTGCGCGAGCAGGAGCGTGGGCCCTTCTTCGCGGCCGGTGACGGTCACGTTGTTCCTGGTGCGCATGCTCACCGCGCACATCCTGCCACCGACCCGGCGGGTGCGTGGGTTGAGCGACACAACCGGACATTCCGGGTACGCTGGCAGCAAGATCGACACGGGGGGATTTCGATGCGTGCTTGGCGTTTCGGTGCGGTGACGGTCGTGGTTTCGGTGCTGGGCGGGTTGTTCGCCGCCGGTTCCGCCCAGGCGAGCAGCCCGGACTGCCGCGACTGGTGGACGATCGACGACACGGCGCGGACGGTCTTCACCGACGGCACCCGCTCGGTCCGGTTCTGGGGCCACCGCAGCTGCGGCGGGTCGACGTCGCCGCAGTACTGGTCGGCGCCGTACCGCCCGGACGAGCCGGGCGACCACACCTGGGAAAGCGTGAAGGCCCTGCACGGCAGCGACCCGGGCGCGGTGGCCTACGGCTTCGAGCTGCGCCGGCAGGGTACGGGCTGGGTCGCGGTCGGGTTCGCCGCCAGTCACGGCTGAGGTTTCACCGCCGCCGCCGGGCGAATCCGTCGAGCAGGCAGTCCAGGCCGAGTTCGAACCGGTCGTCCGCGCTGAGGTCCGGCATGTCCGCGAGCCAGGGGGAAAGCGAGCCGTCGGCCATCTCGGCCGCGTAGCCCTTCAGGTCCTCGGTCGAGCCGATGCCGAACTGCGCGAGCATCACCAGTTCGCGGCTGACGCTCATCGCGGTCCCCGTGACGTAGTTGTCCAGCAGTGAGGCGTAGGCGACGGCGGGAGTGAGGCCCGCGCCTTCGAGCACCGTCATCAGGAAGGCGGCCCGCCGCAGTGTGCGGGGGCCGAACGGCGGCCTGCTGTCCACGAGCTCGGCGTACCAGCGGTGGCGGCCGATCATCGCCCAGAGGCTGGTGGCGAGCCCGCGCAGGTCGGCGCGCCAGTCGCCGCTCGGGCCGGCGGGCACCGCGACTTCGGCCGACACCTCGTCGAGCATCAGGTCGACCAGGCCGTCCTTGTTGAGGACGTACCGGTACAGCGACATCGGCGTCGACACGCCGAGCGCGTCGGCCACCGTCCGCATGGTCAACGCGGTGACCCCGCCGTGGTCGGCCACTTCGATCGCCGCGCGGACCACCGCGGCGCGGGTCAGCGCGTTCTTCCGGCCCGGGGGCTCGGGGTGGTGCCAGATCAGGGGTGGCATGCCCGGAGTGTACAGCGTACATTCGAATGTACGACGTACATTCCGGGAGGGTGGATGCAGCTCGAGGGGATCAACTACGACACCGGCTTCGGCGGCGCGGTCGGGGACCGGTCGCGCCGGGACTTCGATCCCGAAGTGGTGCGGCGGGAGCTGCGGATCATCGCGGCGGACCTGCACTGCGACGCGGTCCGGATCACCGGCGACGACCCGGACCGCCTGGTCGTGGCCGCGCACGCGGCGCTCGACGCCGGGCTGCGGGTGTGGTTCTCGCCGTTCCCGATGGACCTCACCCCGCCGCAGCTGCTGCCCTACTTCGCGGACTGCGCCCGGCGGGCGGAGGAGATCCGGGCGCGGGATCCGGAGACCGTGCTGGTGCTCGGCTGCGAGATGTCGTTGTTCTGCACGGGGTTCGTGCCCGGCGCGTTCCTGCTCGAGCGCTTCCGCAACGCCGCCGACCCGGCCGCCTGGGCCGGATTCGCCCGCGAGTGGGACTTCGGCGAGGTGCTGCGGGACGTCGCGGGCGTCGCGCGCCGGCACTTCGGGGGCAAGATCACCTACGCCTCCGGGGACTGGGAGGAGATCGACTGGTCGGAGTTCGACTTCGCCGCCGTCAACCTGTACCGCTCGGCGGACAACGCGGGTGACTTCGCCCGGCACGTGCGGAACCACCTGGGCCACGGCAAGCCGCTGGTCATCACGGAATTCGGCTGCTGCACCCACCGCGGCGGGGCCGACGCGGGCGGTACGGGCTGGACGATCGTCGACTTCGAAGCCGACCCGCGGGTGTTGAACGGCGACTACGTCCGCGACGAGGCCGGCCAGGCGGCGTACTTCACCGAGCTGATGGACGTCTTCGAGGCCGAGGGCGCGCACGGCGCGTTCTGGTTCACCTTCGCCGGCTACGAGTGCCCGGCCGATCCCCGGCCGCGGCGCGACCTCGATCTGGCGAGCTACGGCGTGGTCAAGGTCCTCAACGGACGCGAAGGCACGGCGTACCCCGGCCTCGCGTGGGAGCCGAAGGAGGTCTTCCGCACCCTCGCGGCCCGGTTCGGCCGGCCGTGATCACCCGCCGAGCGCGTCCTCACGGGTGCCGGCGACGGCCAGCGCCTCGACCAGACCGGTCAGCCGGAGGGTGCGGTGCACGACGCCGGCTTCGGGAGCGACGACCCGCACCCGGGTGCCGCTGCCGGCCTCGCGGCGGGCCTCGAGCAGGACAGTGATGCCGATGGAGGCGAGAAAGGACACTTCGGACAGATCGATCACCAGTAGATCCGGTGCGACGGCGAGGGCCGCGGTGACCTCGCTGCCGAGCACCGGGGCGCTGAGCAGGTCGACCTCGCCCGCCACCGCCAGCACGACCGCACCGCCGGAGTGGTGTGCCGTCACGCGCAGGAGGTCCTGAGGCCGGACCTGGTTGCCCTCAGCGGTCACGATCCTGGGTCCTTTCGCCGTCCGGGTGGTTCACTCCGGATCGGTGTTACCCAGGCCGTCCGACCGCGAAACACGCGACGGCAACCCGGACGGGGCACCCGGCGGTGTGCGCACCCGAGGAGGCCCGCGCGTCAGATCAGGGGCTTCGAGCGGTACCGCTCGATCCGGTCGGCGAGCGCGCCCGCCGCCGGATCGGTCCGGTGCCGGCGCAGCAGCCGTTCGAGCGGGACCAGCCGGTCCTTCGGCCGGACCGAGCCGACCCCTCCGGCCAGGTCCACCGCCTCCTCGCCGATGCGGGTGGCCTCGTCGACGTCGCCGCGGAGCGCGTGGTTCTGGGCCAGCATGATCAACGTCAGCGAGCGGCTGCGGGCCATGTCGGCGCCGTAGCGGCCGGCCGCGCCGTCGAGCCGGTCGATGGCTTCGCCGCTGTGGCGGACCGCCACCGCGGTGGCCAGCTCCGTCAGCACCGTGCCGCTCATCGCCGCCATGTCCGCCTCGCCGAAGAACGCCTCCCACGGCTTCGGGTCCGGCCATGCCCCCGCCTCCGCGAACAGCGCCTCGGCTTCCGCCAGGCGGGTCAGGGCCGCTCGTTCGTCGCCGTCCATCGCGAACGCCCACGCCTCGTTCGCCGTGAGGATCGCCAGGGCGCGGCGGGAGTCCGAGCCCTGCGCGGCCGCCCGGCCGTGAGCGAACTCGGCGAGTGCGGCGGGGACGTCGTGGCGGTGCAGGTGCAGGCGGCCGAGCCGGTAGCGGATGTTCGCCGCCAGGTTCTCGTTGCCCGCTTCGCCCGCGAGCTCCAGCGCGCGCCCGAAGCGGTGCCGCGCCGCTTGCCCGCACCCGATGTCGAACTCGGTCCAGCCCAGCAGGTTCTGCACGTCGGCCAGGACCGTGTACAGCCTGGCCCGCAGCGGATCCGGGACCGTGCCCCAGTGCAGCAGGAGGCTCGCCGTCTTGACCACCCGGACGGCGTCGCGGCAGAAGCCGCCGCCCTGCCGGTAGTCCAGGGCCCGCAGGACGCCGACGGCCGCTTCCAGCTGGGCGACGTCGGTGTTCTCGATGCTGATCGGGAGCGGAAGGCCATCACCTGTCGTCGTCACCATGACCTCACCTCGCGCAGGGGCGCATGCATGGTCGGGTTGCCGGCGCAGGGGAAATACCCAGAGGGGGGCCGGGGGAAACGGCTTTCACCCGTCAGGGGCGGAGAAACCGCGCGATCGGCAGCCGCGCCTGGACCACGGCCTCGGTGACGAGGGCGGCGAACTGCTCGGCGCCGTACCGGCTCAGGTGGGTCGCGTCGTCGACGCCGTCGTGCGCGAGTGTCAGGTACAGCGGCCAGGACGCGGCTTCGCCCAGGCTTTCCAGCAGCACCCGGCTGCGCGCGGTCAGGTCGAGCAGCGGGATCCGCTGCTGCCCGGCGACGTCCCGCAGCACCGCGGGCAGGTCGACGCCGATGTTGTTGACGACGAGGCCGAGCGGCGTGAGCTTCCCGTCCGCGCCGAACCGGTGCCGCACCGGCGGCGTGACCAGCACCGGCGCCCCGCCCTGCGCGCGGACGCCGTCGACCAGGGTGGCGACGTTGGCGCGGTAGACGTCCTCGGTCGTCTGCTTGTCGTTGTGCGCCAGCTGGATCAGGACCGTGTCGCCGGGCCGGACCATCGGGCGAACGCGGGCGAAGTAACGGGGGTCCGCGAGGTAGCTGACGGTGCTCGCGCCCGATTGGGCGTAGTTCCGCACGCTCGGCCCGGCGCGGAAGAACTCCGGCAACGCCTGGGCCCAGCCGTTCTTCGGCGGGTTCGCCCAGTCCGACGCGGTGGAATCGCTGATGACGAAGATCCGTGGCGCGTGGGGCTTCGGCGTCACGGCGATCCGGGCCGGCCGCGGCGCCGAACCGGTGAGCCGCACCTGCAGGCCGGGGGTGCCCGGCCCGTCCTCGCCGCTCGGCATGCCCTCCGGCGCGCGCACCTCGACGGTCACCGACCGGTGGACGTACCGGCCCGGTCGCGCGTCCACCGGAGCCAGCGCGATCCGGCGGGCTTCCACGTCGAAGCCGGTCTGCCCGGTCAGGAACGCCTCGATTTCGTAGTCGCCCGGCGGCACGGCGAACGAGCACGAGCCGTCGCACACGGTCCAGCGCGAGTGCGCGTCCGCCGGGGAAGCGCCCAAGACGAGCACGGCGGCCAGCAGCGGAACCAGGAGTCTCACGGTGCTTCCTCCGGGGCGATGGCGAGCAGGGCGATGGTGGCCAGGTTCCGCTGGGCGAAGTCGTTGGTGGCGAACGTGGCGAAGTCCCCGGCGGGGTTCGTCGTGGTCCGCGTGGGAATCTCCGTCACCGGACTGGCCACGGCGGAGCCGGAGACGCGTTCGGCGGGCGGCCACGGCTTGCCCGCGGGGTCGCCGGTGAACTGGTCCCAGCCGCGCTTCCGCAGGCTCGCGTCGCCGAGCTGCTCGCCCGCCCAGGCCGTGACGCGCGAATAGATCGTCTTGAACAGCCCCGGGTTGAAGTCGCGGCCGTAGCGCGCGATCTTCTCGGCCGACGGCGCCTGCGCGTACCGGGCGAAGTCGAGGTAGGTCCGGCGGAACTCCGGGACGTCGACCAGGTCCAGGGCTTCCCAGAGGATCTGCTCGCCGAGGAAGGCCATCGACAGGTTGTAACCGCCGTCGAAGTCGCCCTTCTCCAGGTTCACCAGGTGCCCGGTCGCCGGGTCGAAGCCGACCGCGCCGCCCGCCTCTCCGGTGAACAGCCCGGCGGGGAAGGTGGCGATGTCCTTCATGCCGGTGACGATCCGGTCGCGCCAGCGGACGTCGCCGGTGCGTTCCCACTCCGTCAGCCAGTTGCTGACCAGCGCGTACCAGTCGGGTCCGATGCGGACGCGGGCGGGCGCCTTCGTCTGCGGCGGCAGGACGGCGCGCAGCGGGTCCACCGTGCGGAGCGTCTCGTCCACCTGCAACGACGACCGGATCAGGTCGCCCAGCAGCTCGTCGGCGGTGAGGTAGTAGGAGAACCGCTTCGTGAACGACTCGCCGACCCGCGCCTCCTTGGCGCCGTCGCCCCAGTGGACGACGGCGTGGCGTGACCCGAGCCCGGCGAACCGGCCGCTGTGGTGGGTGTCCACTTCGGACACGTGCTGGGTCATCGCGTGCGCCAGCCGGAACGTCCGGGGATCGCCCGAGCGCAGGAAGGCGTACCACAGCAGGGCGTCCGTGCCGAGCTCGGCGTTGTCCCAGGCGTACCCGCCGACGTCGTAGCGCCACTCGTGGCGGTCCGCGTCGTAGGTGTGCATGACGTCGCCGTAGTGCCAGAACCCGTACCACTCGCGCTCGTCGACCTGGCCGGCGTAGAACCCGATCTCGCGGGCGATCCCGTCTTCGAGGGCCGCGCGGGCGGGGGTGCTGCGGTCGGGCAGGCTCCACCGGCCGAACACCCCGGCCGCGTGGTAGGTCGCCGGCTCGGTGACGAGCTGCGGCGGCGTGGTCAGGGTGGCCGACAGTGCGGCGATGGTGTCCCGGGACGGCGTGGCCGGCAGGGCCCACAGCCGCAGTTCGGTCGACCGCACCATGCCCTGCGGGGTCGCGAAGCCTTCTTGGACGTCCTCATAGGACAGATCGAGCCCGTGCGCGACCGTGTCGTAGGTGCGCAGGTCCATCGCCGGGGCCAGCGGGGAGTACGACCAGAGCGTCACCGACGCCGTGTCCGTGGCCGCGCCGCGGACGTCCAGGGAGCGCGGGGCGCGCTGCCAGAAGTCGCGCAGCCCGAAGCCCAGGCCGCCGGCGGGGCCGCCGACGTAGCCGAAGCCGGACGCGCGGTCGCCGTGGCCGGCGTGCTTGAGCCAGCTGCCCGCGGCGCTCGTGCGTTTCCACACGGCGAAGTGGCGGGCGGACTCCTGGAACAGCGTGAAGTCGTTCCACAGCGCCAGCTTCTGGTAGCCGTCGCGCACCTGCTGGCCCCACTGCGCGACCGGCGGGGTGGCGGTGCCGTCGGTCTGGGCCTTCCGGACCGCCGTGCCGGGGTCGCGGCGCAGGCCGGTGAGCACCCGGACGGGTTCGCCCCAGACGCCGCCCGCGGCCGTGCCGAAGCGGACGTGCCGGTTGTGCGGCTCGTCGGTCAGCGGAACGGCGAACCGCAGGCCGAGCCCGCGGACGAAGTCGCGGTTTTCGTCGGCGTCCCAGCGGAAACTGTGCACGACGCGCAGGGAGTCGTCACCCGCGCCGAGGTAGATCCGCATGGTCCAGGGCAGGATCGCGCGGGTGCCGCGGCCGCGGTCGCGCCGGTACCGGCCGGTCAGCTTCACCACCGCGCGCACCGGGCCCGATTGCTCGACCTCGGCGCGTTCGACGATGCCCGTCCAGTCCTCGCGGCGGGGCGCTCGCGTGTCGTCGGCGTCGTCCGGCTGGTCCTGCAGCCGGAGCACGAGTTCGCCCTCGCGCGCCACGACCCGCCCGCCGCGGGCGAGCGACGGCACGGCGACGGCCCCGGTCGTGGCGAGCTTCAGCTCGACAGTTCCGTTGGCCACGACGATTTCGCGGGGCGACCGGCGCACGGTGACCGGAACCGGTGGCGGCGCGGGCGTCCCGGGGGCCAGCGCGAAGGTGTCCGCACCGGCGGACGACGTCACGGCGTGCCCGGTCCACTTGACCGAGCCGTCCGGCCAGTACGCGAGCGGCCACGACTGCACCGGAACTCCGGCGCCGTCCGCGGCGTGCAGGGCCAGCGGGGTGTTCCTGGCCAGCGTTCCCCGTGGCCAGGGGACGCCGAAGGCGCAGCCAACGGGGGTGGCGGGCCGGCCGTCCAGCCAGTGCAGGCGAATTTCGCCGCCGCCGGGCACCGCGGGGGTGGCCGCCGTCGCGGCCGCCGGGGGAGCGACGGCGGTGGCGGCCAGTGCCGACACGCCACCGAGGAAGACTCGTCGGGAAAGGGGGAACTGCGGGGACATCGTCGGCCTCCGGATCAGCTCGATGAACCGATTCAAACCAGACGTTTCCGGGTCTGTCAACCCGCCCGACCCGAACAGTCCAGTCCGCAAGTAAGCGCTTTCTCAATGATCGTATGAACGACTGCATCCGTTCGACCCATTCGAAAGTTTCGGCGCTTTCGCGACGATCTTTGCTGGTTGACGTCGCCCGCGGCGCGGACTTACCGTGCTTGAACCGATTCAAGACCGAAATTCCGGTGAGCTCGCCCGGTGGTGGTCTCCAGAAGGGAAATTCGATGAACGGACGGTTCGGGGTGCGCGCCGGCCTGGTGGCGGCCGTGGCGGTCACGCTGGCGGGGCTGGTCACGGGGTGCGGCGGTGGCGGTGCCGCGTCGGGGCCCACGACGATCCGCTTCGTGTGGTGGGGCAACGAAGACCGGGCCAAGGTCACGAAGGCCGCGGTCGAGCTGTTCATGAAGGACAATCCGGACATCACGGTCCAGACGGAGTACGCCGCCTACGACGCCTACTTCCAGAAGCTCTCCACGCAGGTCGCCGGCGGCGCGTCGCCGGACCTGGTCCAGCTGGACCGCGCGACGCTCGGCGAGTACCAGCACCGGCACGTCCTCGAGGACCTGAGCTCCTTCGTGGGCAAGACGATCGACGTCACCGGAATCGCGCCCGCGTTGCTGGCCGGCGGGCAGATCGAAGGCAAGCAGTTCGCCGTGCCCGGCGGCCAGACCACGCAGATGCTCGCCTACGACCCGGCGGTCTTCACCAAGGCGGGCGTCGAGCCGCCGTCCGGGCCCGGCAAGAGCTGGACCTGGGCGCAGTTCGGCGAGAGCCTGCGCAAGGTGGCCGCGACCGGGGTGGCCGGGACGACCGACTTCGGCTGGGCGATCGACTGGTTCGAGGTCTGGCTGCACCAGCACGGCAAGCAGCTCTACACCGGCGACGGCAAGCTCGGGTTCACCGCCGCCGACCTGACGGAGTTCTGGACGCTGACCGGCGATCTCCGTGCCGCCAAGGGCGTCACCGCACCCGAGGTCACCACGAAGATGGACGGCTCGATGCCGAATTCGGGCCTGGTCACCAAGCGCGCCGGGTCGGAGATCAACTACGACTCCAGTCTCAGCGCCTACCTCTCCAGCTACGGCCCGGGGATCAAGGCGGCACCCCTGCCGACCGACGGCCAGGCGTCCGGCATGGCCGCCATGCCGCCGGTCACCTTCGCCGTTGCCCAGCGCTCGGCGCACAAGGACGCCGCCGCCAAGCTGCTGAGCTTCCTGGTCAACAACCCCGAAGCGGGCAAGCTGCTGGGCGTGGCACGCGGACTGCCGCCGAACACCGCGATCCGCGAGCAGGTCTGCGGCGCGGCCCAGGCCGCCACGAAGGCGGTGTGCGACTACGAAAAGTCGGTCGCCGACCGGATCGGCCCGGCGACCGGCCTGTGGCCCACCGGCTCCGCGGCGGTCAAGCGCGACTTCCAGCGCGTCTACGACGACGTGATCTTCGGCCGGACGAGCGTCGCCGACGGGGCCGCGCGCGTGGTGCAGACCGCGCAGCAGTCACTCGGGTCCTGAGGGAGACGCACGATGACGCAAGCCGTGCTGGACCGCCCGGTGGCGCGGGAGCGGGCCGTGCCCCGCCGTCGCCGGGCCGGCCGGGGCACCGGGTACCTGTTCCTGTCGCCGTGGCTGATCGGCGTGCTCGTGCTGACCATCGGCCCGATGATCGCGTCGCTGTACCTGTCGTTCACCGACTACGACCTGTTCGACGCACCGCGCTGGGTCGGCCTGGACAACTACGCCACGATGTTCACCCGCGACGACCGGTTCTGGCACGCCGCCGGCGTCACCGCGCGGTACGTCGGGCTCTCGGTGCCGCTCAAGCTCGGGCTGGCGCTGGCCGTCGCGATGCTGCTGAACCGCGCCCGCCGCGGCGCCGGGCTGTACCGCTCGGCGTTCTACGCGCCCTCGCTGCTCGGCGCGAGCGTGAGCCTCGCCCTGGTGTGGCGGGCGATGTTCTCCACCGGCGGCACGGCGGACCGGGTGCTGGCCGCGTTCGGCCTGGACACCGGCGGGTGGGTCGACCAGCCGCAGTTCGCGCTGCTCGCCGTGATCGCGCTGGCCGTCTGGCAGTTCGGCGCGCCGATGGTGATCTTCCTGGCCGGGCTCAAGCAGATCCCGAAGGAGCTGTACGAGGCGGCGGAACTCGACGGCGCCGGAGCCCTCCGCCGGTTCCGGTCGGTGACGCTGCCGATGCTGTCCCCGGTGCTGCTGTTCAACCTGGTGCTGGAGACCATCCACGCGTTCCAGTCGTTCACCGGCGCGTTCGTCGTCAGCAGCGGCCGCGGCGGGCCCAGCGACTCGACCCTGCTCTACACGCTCTACCTCTACCAGCGAGGGTTCACCGACTTCCGGATGGGCTTCGCCTCGGCGATGGCCTGGGTGCTGCTGGTGGTGATCGGCGTGCTCACCGCGCTGCTGTTCCGCGGCTCGCGCCGGTGGGTGTTCTACGCGGGGGAGGGGCGGTGACCCGCCGGTCGTGGGGATGGCACCTGCTCCTGGTGCTCATCCTGCTGGTGCTGCTGTACCCCGTGGTCTGGCTGGTCTCGGCGTCGTTCAAGCCCGCGGAGGAAGTGCTGGCCGGGCTTTCGCTGCTGCCGTCGCACGCCACCGGGGACAACTACACGCAGGTGTTCGGCGGCGTCGCCGGGTACAGCGTCTGGCACTACTTCGCCAACTCGCTGGTGATCTCGATCGGCGCGGTGATCGGGAACGTCCTGTCGTGCTCGCTGGCCGCCTACGCGTTCGCCCGGCTGCACTTCCGCGGCCGCGGGCCGATGTTCGGCTTCATGCTCTCCACCATCATGCTGCCGCAGCACGTCGTGCTCATCCCGCAGTACGTGATCTTCCAGAAGCTCGGCATGGTCAACACGTTCTGGCCGCTGGTGCTGCCGAAGTTCCTCGCCACCGACGCGTTCTTCGTGTTCCTGATGGTGCAGTTCATCCGCGCCCTGCCCGGGGAACTGGACGAGGCGGCGACGATCGACGGCTGCGGGCCGGTGCGGACGTTCCGGTACGTGATCGCGCCGCTGCTGCGCCCGGCGCTGATCACCACCGCGATCTTCACCTTCATCTGGACCTGGAACGACTTCTTCTCCCAGCTGATCTACCTCAACGACCCCGGCAAGTTCACCCTGCCGCTGGCGCTGCAGATCTTCGTCGA
>Ga0207678_10000998_pt1 | contig 25774 bp, 24 predicted proteins | sample KBSC63metaG_FD_184319 | JGI IMG/M metagenome (GOLD analysis project Ga0207678, IMG submission 184319) | Corn rhizosphere microbial communities from Kellogg Biological Station, Michigan, USA - KBS C6-3 metaG (SPAdes) (version 2) | ecosystem: Host-associated > Plants > Roots > Rhizosphere > Soil ... | reverse complement strand
CCGAGGCCCCACATGTCCGCCGGCGCGCCCGCCTCCAGGCCCTTGACGATCTCCGGCGCGATGTAGGACGGCGAGCCGACCAGCAGCCCCGTGCCGGTGATCGTGTCGTCCCCGGCGGCCCGGGCGATCCCGAAGTCGGTGAGCTTCACCCGCCCGTCGTGCCCGAGCAGGATGTTGCCCGGCTTGACGTCGCGGTGGGTGATACCGGCCGCGTGCGCCGCCTCCAGCGCGCCGAGGATGGCCAGCCCGACGGTCGCCACCCGCAGTGGATGCAGCGGGCCGTCCTCCTTGATCACCTCGGCCAGCGACCGGGACGGCACCAGCTCCATCACGACCCAGGGCCGGGAGTCCTCGTCCAGGACGTCGAACAGGGTGACCACGTTGGGGTGGCCCAGCCGGGCGATCGCGCGCGCCTCGCGCAGCGTCCGCTCGCAGCTGACCGCGCGCTCCTCCGGCGACAGGCTGCCGGGGAGGACGACCTCCTTCACCGCGACAGTGCGCCGCAGGAACGTGTCCTCGGCTTCCCAGACCGCACCCATCGCGCCGCGACCGAGCACGCGCTGCAGGTGGTAGCGCCGGGCGAGCACCCGCCCCCCGGCACGCTGGCCCCCTGGACTGACCACGGTCTCCCTTCCTGCTGTCTCCCGGACGCGCACAGCAACGGCCCGGTGACCCCCTAGCATCGCCTCACCGGGGTCACCGGACAAAAACCGACGCGCTGGAGCCCAGGCCGGTCCCGCCCCGCGGCCAGTGCGGTCGGGACCCTGTGACCCTACGCCGCGCACCTCACCCGAGCACCCCGCGCGGGCCCGGGCAGACCCGTACGCTCCTCGGGTGCGGATCGACTTCAGCGCCTCCGAGCGGTCCAGCCTGGGGATCGAGTGGGAGCTGGAGCTGGTCGACCTCGACACCGGCGAGCTGTCCGCCGGAGCCGACGAGATCCTGGCCGAGCTGGCGCCCGCCGAGGGTGTCGAACACCCCAAGGCCAAGCACGAGCTGCTGCAGTCCTGCGTCGAGGTGATCACCGGCGTCTGCACCACGGTGGCGCAGGCCCGGGCCGACCTGGCCGCCACGGTGGCCGAGGTGGAGGCCGCCGCGGCCGGCCGCAACCTCGGCGTGCTGTGCTCGGGCTCGCACCCGACGACGCACTGGTCGACGCAGCGGATCTCGGCCGGCGAGCGCTACCGGATGCTGGTCGAGCGCAACCAGCGGATGGCGCAGCGGCTGCAGATCTTCGGGGTGCACGTGCACGTCGGCGTGCGTTCGGAGGACAAGGTCATGCCGATCGTCAACGCGCTGCTCGACTACGTGCCGCACTTCCTCGCGCTGTCCGCGTCCAGCCCGTTCTGGCTGGGCGGCGACACCGGGCTCGCGTCATACCGGAGCAAGATCTTCGAAGGGCTGCCGACCGCCGGCCTGCCCTACCAGCTGCACGACTGGGACGAGTTCGAGCGGTACATGGAGCTGCTGATCAAGACCGGCGCGATCGAGACGGTTCGCGAGGTGTGGTGGGACATCCGCCCGCACCCCGACTTCGGCACGGTCGAGCTGCGGATCTGCGACGGGCTGCCCACGCTCGACGAGGTCGTGGCCGTCGCGGCGATGGCGCAGTGCCTGGTCGAGCAGATGGACGGCCAGCTCGACCGGGGCTACCAGCTGCCCGAGCCGCGCGCCTGGGTGGTTCGGGAGAACAAGTGGCGGGCCGCGAGGTATGGTCTGGATGCGGAGATCGTGGTCGACGCGCGCGGCACCGTGCGACCGGTGCGCGCAGCGATCCACGAGCTCGTCGACGACCTCACACCGACCGCGCGCCGGCTCGGCTGCGAGGACGAGCTCGCGCTCGTGCCGAGGATCCTCGAGCACGGTGCGAGCTATCAGCGACAGCGCCGGGTCGCCGCCAGCGCGGGTGGCGAACTGCGCCCTGTCGTGGAGGCACTGCTGGAGGAGATGCGGGTGGGGCTGCCGTCGTGACCGGACCGTCGACCGGGCTGCGTGAGGCGCCGTGGCTGGATCGCTGGCTGGACGAGCACGGATCCAGCCTGGTCACGTTCCGTCGCGACCTGCACCAGAACCCCGAGCTCGGCTACGCCGAGCACCGCACCACCGAACGGCTCGCCGCGGCCCTGTCCGGGGCCGGCCTGCAGCCGCACGTCCTGCCCGTCGGGACCGGGCTGTACTGCGACATCGGTACCGGCAAGCGGGTCGTCGCGCTGCGCGCGGACATCGACGCGCTGCCGCTGCAGGACGTCAAGGAGGTGCCGTACGCGTCGTCCGTGCCGGGTGTCTGCCACGCCTGCGGTCACGATGCGCACACCACGGCGGTGCTCGGCGCGGCGCTCGCGCTGGCCTCCGGACCGGAGCTGCCCGGGCGGGTCCGGGTGATCTTCCAGCCGGCGGAGGAGGGGGTGCCGGGCGGCGCGCTGGACGCGATCGACGGCGGCGTGCTCAAGGACGTCGAGCGGATCTTCGCGTTGCACTGCGACCCGAAGCTGGCCACCGGCCGGGTCGGGCTGCGGTCCGGACCCATCACGGCGGCCTGCGACAGGGTGGACGTGCTGCTGTCCGGGCCGGGCGGGCACACCGCGCGCCCGCACCGGACGGTCGACCTCGTCTACGCGCTGGGCCGGGTGATCACCGACGTGCCCGGGTTGCTGTCCCGGCGGGCCGACCCGCGGCACGGCATGTCGCTGGTCTGGGGTGCGGTGCAGGCCGGCCTCGCGCCGAACACCATCCCGAGGGCCGGCACGGTGTCCGGCACCGTCCGGATGCTGGACCGGGACGCCTGGGACGGCGCCGAGGGCCTGGTCTCCGCGCTGATCGAAGAGGTGGTGGCGCCGACCGGCGCCACCGTCGAGGTCCGGTACGAGCAGGGCGTGCCGCCGGTGTCCAACGACGCCGCGTCGACGGCCGCGTTCCGGGCGGGAGTGCAGGCGGCGTTCGGTCCGGACGCCGCCACCGACACCGAGCAGAGCCTCGGCGGCGAGGACTTCGCCTGGTATCTCGGGCACGTTCCCGGCGCGCTGGCCCGCCTCGGCGTCCGCGCTCCGGACGCGACCGGGCCCTACCTCGACCTCCATCAGCCGACGTTCGACATCGACGAGGGAGCGCTCGCCGTAGGCGTCCGGGTGCTGGCCCACACCGCGCTCACCGTGCTGGGCTGACGCCGCCGCCGGCACCGTGACCCGGGGCGACCGATGAGGGTCCGGCCGGGCAGGCGGTGGACCGTTCGGGCGTACCTGGGCTGGTCTGGACCTGTCCTTGACGGGAGCACGGCGTTCGCGTCCGAATGGGTGAATGTCCTTGTGCGCTCCCCGTGAGGCGTCGTTTACTTTCCGGCGGCTGGACAGCGTAAGGCGCGTGATCCATTCGGCCCTTTCCCCTCGCTGTCCGAGTGGACCGTCCGGCCGTACCTCGACGCGCCAGGAGGCGTGTCGGCCCCACCTACGGGAGGCACCCATGACCCGAGGGTCAACGTTCCGCCGGACCGCGCTCACCGGCGCACTCGGTCTGGCCGTGGCCGCGGCACTCGCCGCGCCAGCCGCACAGGCGGCCCCGGCCGCCCCGAGTGCCGCAGCTCCCGCCGCCGCCACCGCGGACGTGCAGAGCGTCGCCCTGGCCAAGGCGCTCGGAACGAAGTCCGCCGGCAGCTACCTCGACTCGGCCGGCAAGCTGGTCGTCAACGTCACCGACCAGGCCTCCGCGGCCGCGGTGCGGGCGTCCGGCGCGACGCCGAAGCTCGTCGCGCACAGTGCCGCGCAGCTCGCCGGCGTGCAGGCGTCGTTCCTGAAGGCGCCGGCGGTCGTCGGGTCGGCGTGGGGCATCGACCCGGTCAGCAACCAGGTCGTGCTCTCGCTGCCGGCCGGTGCCAAGGGCGCGGCGGTCACCGCGCTCAAGGCCGCGGCGGCCCGCGCCGGCTCCGCCGCCCGGGTGGAGACGCTGAGCACCCCGGTCACGCACCTGATCAGCGGCGGCGACGCGATCCTGACCAGCTCCGCACGCTGCTCGCTCGGCTTCAACGTGCGGAACTCGTCGAACCAGAACTTCTTCCTCACCGCCGGCCACTGCACGAACATCGGCGCCACCTGGCGGACCTCGTCCGGCCAGCTGATCGGCAGCCGGGTCGCCACCAGCTTCCCGGGCAACGACTACGGCGTCGTGCAGTACACCGGCACCGTCACCGCGTCCGGCACGGTGGGCAGCCAGGACATCACCTCGGCCGGCACGCCGGCCGTCGGCAGCACGGTCACCCGCCGCGGCAGCACCACCGGCATCCACTCCGGCACCGTGCAGCAGCTCAACGCGACCGTCCGGTACGCCGAGGGCACCGTGACCGGCCTGATCCGGACCACCGTGTGCGCCGAGCCCGGCGACAGCGGCGGCTCGCTCTACCGCGGCACGGTGGCGTTCGGCCTCACCTCCGGCGGCAGCGGCAACTGCACCACCGGCGGCACCACGTTCTTCCAGCCGGTCACGGAGCCGCTGAGCGTGTTCGGCCTGCACGTGTTCTGATCCCGACCGCGTACGGCTGAGCTACGGCTGGGCCGAACGCCGTCCGCAGATCGAGGGACGCCCACCGCCGCGGCGGTGGGCGTCCTTCTCTCCGCGGGTGCGCGGGGTAGCGATCTTTGACCTGTTCGGGTGGTTCGGCGGGGCGAATGCTTGACCCGACCGGGCTGCTCTGGCCAGGGTGTCGTCCGATACCGAGGCGCCGGCGCGGACCTGGCGCCGATCTGAGCCGCCCGGTGCGGCCGGCGAACCGGCCGCACCGGGACCAGACCGGGCCCGTCGCCTACCTCTCCCGGGCGGCGGGTCCGGTCAAGCGCCCAGCACGTTCTCCGCGCGCAGCGGCAGCTCCCAGACCAGCGTCCCGTCGGCGAACTGGGGCGCGCCGTCCGGCCAGCGGCGGCGCAGGATCCTGGCCACCCTGGCGTTGTCCGGCAGCGTGTGCGCGCGCAGCACCGGCACGCCGCGCATCAGCGCGGGGACGAGCGCAGCCGCGCAGAGCTGCCAGCCGAGGCCGCGCCGCTGCCAGCGGTCGGCGAGCACGACGCCGAGCTCTACCGCCCGGCCGCCGTCGACCAGCGTCGTGTCGGCCAGGCCGACCACCTCGGCGCCGGCGACGGCGAGCACCACCGTGCGGTTGTCCGGGTCGGCCTCGACCAGCCGGCGCACCAGCGCGGCCGACGGCGGGGAGCCGATCCCGGTGAAGAACCGCCGGTACGCGCTGTCCAGCGAGAGGCCGGACAGGAACTCCTGGACCGCGGCGGCGTCCTCGGGCCGGGCGTCGCGCAGGAGCACGCCGGGGACGGTCGCGATCGCGGGCCGATCGAGCAGGCCAGTCACCGAGCCACCCCCTGAGTACGAGAGACGGACTCAGGCTCTCCCGGCCTTGCTCGGTCTGTCAAGCGAACTTAGCCTGGACGCATGGTGCCGGAGGCGTTGCGATGGGACCCCGACCCCTGCTCGATCGCGCGCACGCTCGAACTGGTGGGGGAGAAGTGGTCGCTGCTCGTGCTGCGTGAGGTGTTCTCCGGCGTGCGGCGGTTCGACGACCTGCGCCGGCGCACCGGCGCGCCGCGGCAGGTGCTCTCCGCCCGGCTGAGCACGCTGGTCGAGGCCGGCGTGCTGCGGCGGCACCCCTACCAGCAGCCGGGGCAGCGGACCCGGTACGAATACCGGCTGACCCGGGCTGGGATGGACCTCTATCCGGTGCTGGTCAGCCTGCTGCGGTGGGGTGACCGCTATCTCGACCTGCCGACCGGTGGGCCGACGCTCGAGCTGACCCACAAGGAGTGCGGCGAGCCGGTCGACGTGGTGCTGCGCTGCCGCGCCGGGCACGACCTCGGGTCGGCCCGCGACGTGCACCCCCGTCCCGGCCCCGGCGCCCAGCTCCTCGCCCCCGACGACCCCCGCGCCCCTATCCCCGCGCCGATCCCCGCCCCGACCGGAGCCACCGCCTGACCCCTCTCCGCGCCGCGGCGGTTCCGACCGGGCGCGGGATCGGTCAGGGCCAGGCCTTGCGGCAGGGCCGCATGCGCAGGTCGGTGACGTAGTCGTGCGGCGCGCCGGCCTTCTCGGCCGCGTCCGCCAGCACGCCGAGGTAGCGCGCCGACGGCAGCCCGCCCTCGAACGCGTCCAGCACGTACACCCAGGCGAGCACGTCCTGGTCGAGGGTGTGCACCCGCAGCCGGATCTTCCGGTAGAGCCCGGTGTCCGCGCCCTCCCAGGAGTCGAGGTTGGTCTCGTCGTACGGCATCACGTCGTAGAGCGCGACGAACACCGCCTCGCCCGGCGCCTCGACCAGGGTTGCCAGCGAGCCCTCCCAGCCGAGGTCCTCGCCGCCGAAGGTGAGCCGCCAGTCGGTGACCCAGCCGGTGCCTGCCGCCGGCGAGTGCGGGCAGCGCTGACCCATCTGTGCCGGGTCCATGTTGGAGCCGTAGGCGGCATAGAGAGCCACGGATCGGCATCGTACGGGCAGCGGCGGCCACCGGCGTCCACAGGGACGACAAAGCGAGGACAATGCAAGCGTGACCAGCATTGCGATCGTCGGCGGCGGACCGGCCGGGTACGAGGCGGCGCTGGTCGCCGCGCAGCTCGGTGCCGAGGTGACGCTGATCGAGCCGGACGGCCTCGGCGGCGCGTGCGTGCTCTACGACTGCGTCCCGTCGAAGACGCTGATCGCCACCAGCGAGACGATGAGCACCTTCCGCGGTGCGCCGGCCCTCGGCGTCCGCGCCCCGGGCGGGCTGGAGGGCGAGGTGTCGGTCGAGGCCGCGGTCGTCAACCGGCGGGTCAAGGACCTGGCCGCCTGGCAGTCCGAGGACGTCTGGCAGCGGCTGTCCACCGAGGGCGTGCGGATGCTGACCGGCCGCGGGCGGTTCGCAGCCGACCAGCCCGGCCGCGCCCGCCGGGTCGAGGTCGTCGACCCGACCGGCCGGGTCACCGAGACCCTCGACGCCGACGTGGTGCTGCTGGCCACCGGCGCCACCCCGCGGGTGCTGCCCGGCGCTGCCCCGGACGGCGACCGGATCCTCACCTGGCGGCAGGTCTACGACCTGACCGAGCTGCCCGACCACCTCGTCGTGGTCGGCTCCGGCGTGACCGGCGCCGAGTTCGCCAGCGCATACCTGGAGATGGGCGTGCGGGTCACGCTGGTGTCAAGCCGGGTCCGGGTGCTGCCGGGCGAGGACACCGACGCGGCCGACGTGATCGAGGAGGTCTTCGCCGAGCACGGCGGCGAGATCGTCAAGCGGGCCAGGGCCGCCTCGGTCGTCCGCACCGAGAAGGGCGTCCTGGTGACGATGGAGGACGGCCGTACGGTCGAGGGCTCGCACGCGCTGATGACCGTCGGCTCGGTGCCCAACACCGAGGGCCTCGCGCTGGGCGCGGTCGGCGTGACGCTGGACGAGCGCGGGTTCGTCGAGGTCGACCGGGTCTCCCGCACCGCGGCGGCCGGCGTGTACGCGGCCGGCGACTGCACCGGCGTGCTCATGCTGGCCTCGGTCGCGGCGATGCAGGGTCGGATCGCGATGTGGCACGCGCTCGGCGAGGCGGTGCTGCCGCTGCGGCTGAAGACGGTGTCGGCGACCGTGTTCACGCACCCGGAGATCGCCACCGTGGGCATCCAGGAGCGGGCGATCGCGTCCGGCGAGGTGCCGGCCCGGACCGTGACGATGCCGCTGGCGAGCAACGCGCGGGCGAAGATGCAGGGCCTGTCCGACGGGTTCGTCAAGCTGTTCTGCCGGCCGGCGACCGGCGTGGTGATCGGCGGGGTGGTCGTGGCGCCGACGGCCTCCGAGCTGATCCTGCCGATCGCGATGGCGGTGCAGAACCGGCTCACCGTGACCCAGATCGCCTCGACGTTCGCCGTCTACCCGTCGCTGTCCGGCTCGCTCACCGAAGCCGCCCGTCGGCTCATGATCCACGACGACCTCGACTAGATGATCAATTCCAAGCTGGGTTAGTGGTCGTAGGCGAGTAGTGATCGTCTGATCGGTTGGCCGGTGTGGTCGTTGTGCCAGATCGCGGTGGTCAGGGCCAGTAGTCGTTGCAGGACTCGCACGACGACTCCGGTGGGGTGTGTCCGCCGTGGCGTTCGAGGTCGAGTTGGCCCTTGAGCGTGTCGAAGATCGATTCGACGGTCTGGCGTAGTGGCTTGAAGAACTGGCCGCCGGCTCGGGCCGGTTCGCCCTGGCGGGCGCGACGGAGCAGTTCGATGCCGGCGCCGGCGAGGGCGGCCTCGAAGTCGCGGCCGTCGTAGTTCTTGTCCGCGATCAGCACTTGCCCACCTCGGGCCGCGGCCAGCGTGGGATCGTTGTGCAGCAGGTCGAGTAGCACGTGCCGTTCGTCGGCTTTCGCGCCGGTCAACGCGAAACCCACGGGCAGGCCGTGCAGGGTCGCGAGCAGGTGCAGCCGCAGCCCCCAGAAGTAGCGGGAGTGGGAGGCGCAGTAGCCGTACTCGGCCCAGCCGGCAAGCTGGGAGCGGCGGACGGTGTCGCGGGAGCGGGCGCACTCCACCGGGGTGCTATCGACGACCCAGACGTCGTCGGTCCACACGCTGGTATCGCGGGCCAGCGCCCCGGTCAGCCAGCTCAGCGTGCCCATCAGCCCCCGCAGCCGCTTGTTATAGCCCGGTTGTTGCGGCAAATACGGGAACAGATGCCGCAGGTGCGCTCGGGCGAACCGCAGCCAGCGGGCCTCGCTGGTGTATCCCAGCAGCGCCTGCAGCACCGCCTGCAGCACCGCCAGCGTCACCACCTCGGCGTCACAGATCCGCGGAGCGATACCCACCGCCGGACGCCACGGAAGACGCTCCGGCGCGCTCTTCAGCAGCTCATCGGTTCGGGCATACAGTGCCGTCGCGAGGGTGTCCAGGTCGGCGTCCACGAGAGCCTCCGGGTTCGACGTTGGTCAGCAACGCCGATCCTGGGCACCCTTCACCCACCCCACCGGCAACACGCCGCACCCACCCCTTGGAATTGATCATCTAGGGCGTGTCTCCCAATTGGCGGTGGATGCCGGCGCCGCCAGGCAGTTGGGAGACGGTGTCGTGACCCGGGGATCGTCGGCGGCGCGGGACGGCGCCCAGCCGACGACCGGCCGCGTGGGAGGAGCCTGAGGAGTGGGCCGTGGCGGCGATGCCACGATGTGCCGGTGACGAGCGGGCGAGTGCGGGTGGGCGTCGATGTCGGAGGGACCTTCACCGACCTGGTCGCGCTGCGGGACGGCCGGCTGGTGCTGGCCAAGGTGCAGTCCACGCCGCGGGATCAGTCGGCGGGGGCGCTCGCGGCGTTCGACGCGTCGGGACTGGACGCCGCCGACGTGGCGGTGTTCGCGCACGGCATGACCGTCGCCACCAACGCGCTGCTCGAGCGTCGGGGCGGCCGCACCGCGCTGGTCACGACCGACGGGTTCCGGGACGTCGTGGAGATCGGCCGGCAGAACCGCCCGGCGCTGTACGACCTCGCTCGGGACCGACCTCCGCCGCTCGTGCCGCGGGAGTTGCGGTTCACCGTACGGGAGCGGATGGGTCCGGAGGGTGTGCTGGTCCCGCTGCCGGGCAGCCAGCTGACCGGGCTCGTGACCGCATTGCGGGCGGCCGAGGTCGAGGCGGTCGCGGTGTGCCTGCTGTTCGGGTTCCTGCACCCGGAGCACGAGCAGCGGGTGGGCCAGGCGATCCGGGCGGCGCTGCCCGAGGTCGCGGTGTCGCTGTCGAGTGAGCTCTTGCCGGAGTTCCGCGAGTACGAGCGGATGGCGACGGTCACCGCCGACGCCTATCTCGCCCCCCGGGTCACCGCCTACCTGCGCCGGCTCGCCGGTCGGATCCGCGAGCGTGGCCTGCCCGCCCCGCTGGTGATGCAGTCCTCCGGCGGCGTTGCGGAGATCGACCTGGCCGCCGCCCAGCCGGCCCGGCTGGTGCTGTCCGGCCCGGCCGGCGGGGTGATCGGGGCGACCTACGTCGCCGCCCGGTCCGGCTTCGGCGACCTGCTCACTTTCGACATGGGCGGCACGAGCACCGATGTGGCGGCGGTCGTCGGCGGCGCCGTGCAGACCACGACCGAGTCGGTGCTGGCCGGGATTCCGATCAAGCTGCCGGCGGTCGATGTCCACTCGGTCAGCGCGGGCGGCGGTTCGGTGGCGTGGGCCGACGAGGGTGGCGCGCTGCGGGTCGGTCCCCGTTCGGCCGGCGCCGATCCGGGCCCGGCGGCGTACGGGCTCGGCGGCGACGAGCCGGCCGTCACCGACGCGGACCTGCTGCTCGGCTACCTGCCCGACGGCGCGACCCTCGGCGGGCAGGTCGTGCTGTCCGCGGACCTCGCGCGGCGGGCCCTGCAGCGGCTGGGCGGCCAGCTGGGGCTGACCGCCGAGCAGGCGGCCGCCGGCGTCGTCCAGGTCGCCGAGGCCGAGATGGCCCGAGCGCTGCGGATGATCAGTGTCGAGCGCGGCCTCGACCCGCGCGAGTTCGCCCTCGTCGCCTTCGGTGGCGCCGGCGGCATGCACGCGTGCGCCATCGCGGACGAGCTCGGCATGCGGACCGTGCTGGTGCCGCGGGCGGCCGGCGTGCTGTCCGCCCTCGGGCTGGCGATCGCCGACATCCGGCGCGACTACGTCGGCCCGCTGTTCGGTGACGTCGCAGCCCTCGACCCGGACCGGCTGACCGCCGGTTGGGACTCGCTGGCCGAGCGCGCCCGCACCGACCTGAAGGGCTTCTCGACCGAACCCGACCTCGGCCGGCTGGCCGATCTCCGGTATCAGGGCCAGTCCTACGAGCTCACCGTCGACGGCGACACGCCCGCCGCGCTCGCCGAGGCCTTCCACCGCGCGCACCTGCGGCGGTACGGCCACCGGGAGGACGACGAGCCGGTGGAGGTCGTCAACGTCCGGCTGGTCGCGACCGTCGTCGGCGAGCAGCCGGACGTGATCGAGCCCGGACCGCCGACGGCCGACCCGCGGACCGGCTCCCGGGATGTCGTCCTGGACGGAGCCCGGGTCCGTGCCGACGTGCTGGACCGCGAGCTGATGGGGCGCGGCAGCACGGTGCGAGCGCCCGCGGTGGTGGAGTTCGGCGAGGCGACCTGCCTGATCCGGCCCGGCTGGGGCGGCGTCATCGACTCCGTCGGCACGCTCGTCCTGGGCCGGGAGCAGGCATGACCCTCGACCCGATCACGCTGTCGGTGATGCGCGGCGCGCTGGAGGGCGTCGCGGCGGAGATGGGCTCGGTGCTCGTGCACAGCGCCTACTCGTCGAACATCAAGGAGCGCCGGGACTGCTCGGCCGCGCTGTTCGACGACCGCGGCCGAATGGTGGCCCAGGCCGAGCACATTCCCGTCCACCTCGGCGCCATGCCCGAAGCGGTGGCCGCGGCCATGGCCCGTGGCGCGCAGCCGGGCGACGTGTTCGCGCTGAACGACCCGTACACCGGCGGCACCCATCTCCCGGACATCACGCTGGTCTCCCCGATCGCGGTGCAGGACCGACCGGTCGGCTACGCCGTGACGCGCGCCCACCACTCGGACGTCGGCGGCATGGTTCCGGGATCGATGCCGAGCGGCAGCCGGGACCTCTGGCAGGAGGGCCTGGTCATCCCGCCGGTCCGCGTGGTCCGCGGAGGGCGGCTCGACGAGGACCTGTTCGCGCTGATCCTCGCCAATTCGCGTACCCCGCGGCTGCGCCGGGGCGACTTGCGGGCGCAGATCGCCGCCAACCAGATCGCCGGCGAGCGGCTGACCGATCTCGCTGCCCGCCGCGGGCTCGACACGCTGCTCGCGGCCTACGACGAGATCCTCGCCTACGCCGAGCGCCGGACCCGCGAGGCGGTGCGGAAGCTGCCGGACGGCACCTACCGGGCACACGGGGAGCTCGAGGGGGACGGCGTGATCGACGCCGATATCCCGATCGAGGTCTCCCTCACCGTGCACGGCGATCGGATCCGAATCGACTTCACGGGTACGGCCGACGCGGTCGACGGGAACGTGAACTGTCCTCTCGCCGTGACTCGGTCAGCGTGCTACTTCGCGCTGCGGGTGCTTCTTCCGGACGACGTGCCGGCGAACGCCGGGACGTACGCGCCGCTGGAGATCGTCGCTCCTGCCGGCTCGCTGGTGAACGCCGCTCCACCGCACGCCGTCGTGGCCGGGAACGTGGAGACCAGCCAGCGGATCGCGGACACGGTCCTGGCCGCGCTGACCGAGGTGGCCGACGTTCCCGCGGCTGGCCAGGGCACCATGAACAACATCGTGATCGGCGGGCGCGGCTGGACGTACTACGAGACGGTCGCCGGCGGGCAAGGCGGTTCGAGACGGGCACCGGGACCGAGCGGTGTGCACGTCGGGATGACCAACACGCTGAACACTCCGATCGAGGCGCTCGAGCTGGAGTACCCGATGCGGGTCGAGCGGTACGAGCTGGCCGAAGGCAGTGGGGGAAACGGCCGGCATCGCGGCGGTGACGGCGTCGTGCGGTCCATCCGGGTGCTGGAGCCGGCCACCGTGTCGCTGCTCACCGACCGCCGGCGGCACGCGCCGAGCGGCCTGCACGGCGGCGAGCCGGGCGCTCCCGGCCGCAACCTGCTCGGCACGGGAGTCGAGCAGACCGAGCTCCCGCCGAAGACGACCCTGCAGCTCGCCGCTGGGGGGCTCGTCACCATGGTGACGCCCGGCGGTGGCGGTTGGGGCGGCGCGGACGATCCGCGGGCGGCAGCTCCGGGACGGTGACCCGCCGGAGGCCCTCCAGCGGCTGAGCCGGCCGAAATTCTGTCGGACCGCTGCGGCAGCATCGAGATGTGCTGCCCGCCGCGTACCGCCCACTGCTGCGCACCCCGGCGGTGGGCCGGGCGCTCGCGACCTCGGTGCTGGCCCGGGTCGGGCAGCCGGCCGGCGGGCTCGCGGTCGTGCTGCTCGCCGTCGACCGCACCGGGTCGTACGGGGCGGCCGGGCTGATCAGCGCGGTCTGGACGGTCGCCGGCGGGATCGGGCTGTTCCTGTGGAGCCGGCTGGTCGACCGCGGTCGGTCGGCCCGGCAGGTCCTGATCGCGACCTCGCTGCTGTCGGCGGCCGGGCTGGTCGCACTGGCCGCGATACCGACCTCGACGGTGGGCGTGCTCGCCGGGCTGACCGCGGCGGCCGCGGTGTTCGAGGCCCCGGTGCCGCCGGTGACCAGGGCGTTGTGGCCGGTGCTGCTGCCCGGCGCCGACGCCCGCGCGGCGATGTACTCGCTGGAGGCGACGGTCCAGGAGCTGACCTACATCGTCGGCCCGTCGTTGGCCGGCGCGGCCGCGGCCGCCGCGTCGCCGGCGGCCGCCGTCGTGCTGGCCGGCGGGATCGAACTGGTCGGGGTGCTGCTGTTCGCGGCGACGCCGGGACTGCAGCGGGTCGGCAGCGGCGAGCCGGCGCCGATCCGGTGGGCCGCGCTCCGCCCGCTGCTGCCGCTGTTCGCGGCCGGCTTCCTGGTGGTCAGCGGGTTCTCCTGGGTCGAGGTCGGGATCGTCGGGGCGGCCGGGTCGGCCGGCGAGACCGCGCTGGCCGGCGCGCTGATCGCGGTCTGGAGCGTGGGCTCGATGCTCGGCGGGTTGGTCGCCGGCGCCCGGCCACCCCGGCGCGGACCGGCCCGGCGGCTGATGGTGCTGCTCGCCGCCGTGGCGGTCGGGCAAGGGCTGCTCGCGGCGGCCCCGAGCCTGCTCGTGCTCGGCGTGCTGCTCGCGCTGGTCGGCGCGGTCGTCGCGCCGGCTCTGGGCGGGGTCTACACGCTGGTCGAGCGGTTCGCGCCGGCCGGCGCGGTGACCCAGACGTTCGCGGTCCTCTCGGTCGCGTTCCTGTCCGGGGCCGCGGCCGGCTCGGCCCCGGCCGGCCTGGTCGTCCAGGCGTACGGGCCGAGCTGGGCCTTCCTGCTGGCGGCGGTGCCGCCGGCGCTCGCCGCGGTGATCGTCGCCGTCACCATGGTCCGGAGGGTGGCGGCTCCGAGCGCGGCGGGGTGAGCCCGTGCTGGCGGAACCGGCGCTCCCGCAGCTCGTCGCCGTACGCGGCGCCGACCGAGAGCGCGCCGATCAACACCAGCACGGCCATCGGGATCCGCAGCCCGAGCGGGATCGGCACCGCCAGGATCACCACGATCGGGATCGCGGCCTGCAGCAGCGTGCGCACGATCTGGCGCAGCCGCCAGTCCGCGTCGGTGAGGTCGTGCCGCACCCAGTCGTGCAGGTCGGCGGGCAGCCGGCCACCCAGCGCATACCGCACCCACTGGACCGCCGACGGCCGCCTGCTCACCCCGGCCAGTGTGCCCGAGCTCGGCGACCGGGACGCCGCCGGCATCCCACCACTGGCCCGGGGAACGCCTAGTCTTCGACGGTGCGCTGGGTGGCGGGGCCGGGGGACGAGGGCGAGGAGCCCGACCCGAGGTTCACCCTCGCCAACGAGCGCACGTTCCTCGCCTGGGTACGCACGGCGCTGGCGCTGGTGGCCGGCGGGATCGGGCTGGAGGCGTTCGTGCCCCGGCTGGCGGTGCCGGGGCTGCGGCAGGTGCTCGCGGTCTGCCTGGTGCTGCTCGGCACGGCGGTCAGCGGGACCGCGTGGTCGCGCTGGGTCCGGACGCAGCGCGCGATGCGGATCGGCGCGCCGCTGCCGGCGCCGCGGCTGGCGCCGGTGCTCGCCTTCGGCATCGCCGCGATCGCGCTGGTCACCGTGGTGTTGCTGGTGGTGACCGAGGCGTGAGCCAGCCGCCCGGGCTCGCGGTCGAGCGTACGGTGCTGGCCTGGTTGCGGACGTGGCTGGCGATCGGCGGCTGCGCGCTGCTGCTGGTCCGGATGACCATCGACTCGACCGCCCAGGTCGCCGCCGCGCTGACGGTCGGCGCGGCGGCGCTGGCGCTGGTCACGCTCGCCGGCCGGCGCCGCGCGAGCCACCTGCGCTCGATCGCGCCGCGGCCGTCCGCGCTGCGGGTCGGCACCGGCGCGACCGGCCTCACCACCGCGACCGTGGTGCTGTTCGGCCTGGCTGCGGCCGCCCTCGTCGCCGCCCACTGAGCCCCCGGAGCCCGCCGAGCTCCCTGATCCCGCCCGGCCGGCGAGCCCGCTGAGCCCCCCGAGCCGCTGGGCCCGCTGGCGGTCGGGCAGGTCAGCGCTAGTCGACCAGCTCGCAGATGACCGCGCCGCTGGCGACGACCTCGCCGACGCTCGCGGTCAGGCCCTTGACCGTGCCGGCCTTGTGGGCGGTCAGCGGCTGCTCCATCTTCATCGCCTCGAGCACGACGACGAGGTCGCCGGCCGCGACCTGGTCGCCCTCGGAGACCGCGATCTTCACGATCGTGCCCTGCATCGGGCTGGTCAGCGCGTCGCCGCTGACCGCGGCCCCGCCGGCCTTGGACCGCGAGCGCCGGCCCGGCTTCCCGGCGCCGGCCCCGGTGCCGACCGCGCCGAAGCCTGCCGGCAGCGTGACCTCCAGCCGCTTCCCGCCGACCTCGACCACCACGGTCTCCCGGGCGGCCGGCTCCTCGACCTCGGCCGCGCCGGGCCACGGGGCGAGCTCGTTGTCCCACTCGGTCTCGATCCACCGGGTGTGCACGCGGAACGGCTCGTCGGTGAAGTCGGGGTCGCGGACGACCGCGCGGTGGAACGGCAGCACGGTCGGCAGCCCCTCGACCACCGTCTCGTCCAGCACCCGGCGCGCCCGCTGCAGCGCCTCGGCCCGGCTCGCTCCGGTGACGATGATCTTGGCGATGAGCGAGTCGAACGCCCCGCCGATCACCGAGCCGGTCCGCACGCCGGAGTCGACCCGGACGCCGGGTCCGGCCGGCTCCCCGTAGTCCGTGATCGTGCCGGGAGCGGGCAGGAAGTTGCGGCCCGGGTCCTCGCCGTTGACCCGGAACTCGAACGAGTGGCCGCGCGGCCGCGGGTCGGTGTCGAGCCCGAGGTCGGCCAGGTGCGCGCCGGCGGCGACCGCGAACTGGGCCCGGACCAGGTCGACGCCGCTGGTCTCCTCGGTGACCGGGTGCTCGACCTGCAGCCGGGTGTTCACCTCGAGGAACGAGATCACCCCGTCCAGGCCGACGAGGAACTCGACCGTACCGGCGCCGACGTACCCGGCCGCCGCACAGATGTCCCGCGCCGCGGTGTGGATCTGCGCGCGCTGCTCGTCGGTGAGGAACGGCGCCGGCGCCTCCTCGACCAGCTTCTGGTGCCGGCGCTGCAGCGAGCAGTCCCGGGTGCCGACGACCGTGACCGCGCCGTGCTGGTCGGCCATCACCTGCGCCTCGACGTGCCGCGGCTTGTCCAGGTAGCGCTCGACGAAGCACTCGCCCCGGCCGAACGCCGCCTGCGCCTCGCGCACCGCGGACGCGAACAGCTCCGGGATCTCCTCCGTCGTGCGGGCCACCTTCAGCCCGCGCCCGCCGCCGCCGAACGCGGCCTTGATCGCGACGGGCAGCCCGTGCTGCTCGGCGAACGCGAGCACCTCCTCCGGCCCGGACACCGGGTCGGAGGTGCCGGGTACCTGCGGCGCGCCGACCTCGGCGGCCAGGTGCCGGGCCGCGACCTTGTCACCGAGCACCCGGATCGCGTCCGGCGGCGGGCCGATCCAGGTCAGGCCGGCGTCGAGGACGGCCTGCGCGAAGTCGGCGTTCTCGGACAGGAACCCGTAGCCGGGGTGCACCGCGTCCGCGCCGGACTGCCGGGCGGCGTCCAGCACCTTGTCGATGACCAGGTAGGAGTCGGCAGCGGTGGTGCCGCCCAGCGCGTACGCCTCGTCGGCCAGCCGCACGTGCTCGGCGTCCCGGTCGGGCTCCGCGTACACCGCGACACTGCGCAGGCCGGCGTCCCGGCAGGCCCGGGCGACCCGGACGGCGATCTCGCCCCGGTTCGCGATCAGCACTGTACGCACCGCACCACCTCGATTCCTCGTGCCGGAGTCTAGGGATCGCACGGCGGCGGGTCCGCCCAGAGATCCGTCACCCCGACCCCTACCCGCCGCAGCAGCTCCCGCAGCAGCGGCAGGGACAGCCCGATCACCGTGCCCGGGTCGCCGTCGACGCCCTCGACGAACCAGCCACCGCGACCGTCGATCGTGAACGCACCAGCGACCTGCAGCGGCTCGCCGGTGGCAACGTATGCGGCCAGCTCGTCCCGGCTCGGCGTACCGAACCGGACCACGGTGGCGGCGACGTCGACGGCCTGCGCCACGACGGATCCACCCCGTACGGACAGCAGGGCGTGCCCGGTGCGCAGGACGCCGGCCCGGCCGGCCATCAGCTCCCAGCGCTTGGTCGCCTCGGCCGCCGTGCCCGGCTTCCCGTACGCGGTGCCGTCGAGGTCGAGCATCGAGTCGCAGCCGAGCACGAGCAGGTCGTCGTCGCCGGGCCGGACCACCGCGGCCGCCTTGGCCGCGGCCAGCGCCATGACCACGCCGGACGGGGTGGACGCGGTGATCGCCTCCTCGTCCACTCCGGAGACGCGGACCTCGGGCTCGACGCCGGCCGCCCGCAGCACGGACAGCCGCGCCGGCGACGCCGACGCCAGGACCAGCCTCACGCCGGCAGGGTGGAGCGGCGCCAGGCTCCGGGACCGGCCCGGTGGGTCAGGCCGAGCCGGCGGGCGGGGTCGGCCCAGGCCGAGCGCGGCCGCCGGGCCGGCTGCGGCGCGGCGGCCGACCGGGCGGCGAGCACGGCCACCACCGCGGCCAGCTCCTCCGCGGTGGGCTCCCCGCGCACCACCCGCAGGTATGGCGTCCCGGTCACGGGCACCATCATGCCAACGGAGGGGACCCCGACCCCGGGGTCCCCTCCGCGCCGGTACCGGCTCAGCTGGCCCTGGCCATCGCCCTGGTGCCGACCCAGACCCCGAGCACCGCGGTCGCGACGGCCGCGCCCAGGCCGGCGGCCACCGTGGTGGAGGCCACGTCACCGGAGAACAGCGCCCGCTCGGCGTCGACCAGGTAGTGCAGCGGGTTCACCGAGGCGGCGGCGCGCATCCAGCCGGGACCGGATTCCAGCGGCAGCAGCACGCCGGCGAGCAGCAGCAGCGGGAACAGCAGCGTCTGCTGGACGCCCCAGAACGCCCACTCCTGCTCCCGCACCGCGAGCGCCAGCGAGTAGGACAGCGAGCCGAGGCCGACCGCGGTGACCGCGAGCAGCACCAGCCCGACCAGCAGCCCGGCCGGCGCCACCCGGAAGCCGAACGGCAGCGTGACCGCGACGATGATCAGCGCCTGGACCAGCACCGGGACGATCTCCTTCAGCGCCCGGCCGACCAGCTGCGCCGGCCGCCCGAGCGGGCTGACCAGCAGCCGCTCGTGCGAGCCCGACTTCATCTCCATCTGCAGGTTCGAGCCGGTCATCGAGGTGCCGACCAGGCAGCTCATCACCAGGATGCCGGGCACGAACGCCTGCAGCGAGGCGCCGGTGGACGCGCCGGTCACGCCGGCCAGCAGCGGGGTGAACAGGCCGAGGAAGATCAGCGGCTGGATCATGCTGAAGACCACCGAGAACGGGTCCCGGGTCACCGGGCGAAGCTCCCGCTCCAGCACGATCGAGGTGTCGGTGGTGAAGGTACGCACGCTCATCGGTCAGGCTCCCGTGGTCTCGGTCGTCGGCTCGGCGGAGCCGGTGTCGCGCAGGCTGCGGCCGGTCAGGGCGAGGAAGACGTCGTCGAGGGTGGCGCGGCGGACCTCGGCGGTCTCCACCGCGACGTCCGGCACCGCGCGCAGCAGGGCCGGCAGCGTGGCCGGGCCGTTTTCGACCCGGGCGGTCAGCGTGCGGCCGTCGACCGCGACGTCGGACGCCTCGGTCGCGACCGCCGCCGCCAGCCGCGCGGCGCCGTCGCGGCCGGCCGCGCGGACCACGATGCGCTCTCCGACGTGCTTGCTCTTCAGCCGGTCGGCGGTGTCGTCGGCGATCACCCGGCCGTGGTCCATCACCATCACCCGCTCGGCCATCGTGTCGGCCTCGTCCAGGTAGTGGGTGGTGAGGAAGACGGTCATCCCGTGCTCGGCCCGCAGCCGCAGCACGTGCTCCCAGAGGTTGGCCCGGCTCTGCGGGTCGAGGCCGGTCGACGGCTCGTCCAGGAACAGCAGGCCCGGCCGGTGCACCAGCCCGAGCGCGACGTCGAGCCGGCGCCGCTGGCCGCCGGACAGCGTCTGCACCTTCCGGCCGGCCAGCGCGTCCAGCTCCAGCGCCGACATCAGCTCGGCGGCCCGGTCGCGCGCCTCCCGGCGGCGCAGCCCGTACGCCCGGCCCTGGCTGACCAGCTCGTCGGCGACCCGCTGGGTGTGACCGGCGCCGTTGCCCTGGCCGACGTACCCGATCCGGCGCCGGACGCCGGCCGGGTCGGTGGCGATGTCGCAACCGGCCACGGTCGCGCTGCCGCTGGTCGGGGCGAGCAGCGTGGTGAGCATCCGCAGGCTGGTCGACTTGCCGGCGCCGTTCGGGCCGAGGAAGGCGACCAGCTCGCCGGTCGCGACGTCCAGGTCAAGGCCCCGTACGGCCTGGACGGAGCCGAACGATCGGGTCAGGCCGCGGGCTTCGATGAGGCTCGATGTCATGGCTACGACGCTAGGCGCCCTTGCGGTCACATCTTGACCGCAAGCCGGATAGGATCGGAGTCATGGATCCGACCGCCCGCATCCTCCGGCTGCTGTCGTTGCTGCAGACCTACCGGCACTGGCCCGGGGAGGAGCTGTCGGACCGGCTCGGCGTCAGCCCGCGGACGCTGCGCCGGGACGTCGACCGGCTCCGCGAGCTCGGCTACCCGGTCGACACGAGCCGTGGCACCGGCGGCGGCTACCAGCTCTCGGCCGGCACCCGGATCCCGCCGCTGCTGCTGGACGACGAGGAGGCGGTGGCGATCGCGGTCGGGTTGCGGACGGCCGCCGGCGGCGGGGTCACCGGGATCGAGGAGACCTCGCTGCAGGCGCTGGCCAAGCTGCAGCAGGTGCTGCCGCCGAAGCTGCGCCGCCGGGTCGACGCGCTGGCCGACGCTACCGAGACGACGGTGTTCAGCAGCCGGCAGCCGACGATCCCGGCCGACACGCTGGTCGCGGTCGCCCAGGCCTGCCGGGGCCGGGAGCAGCTGCGGTTCGGCTACGAGGCGGCGGACGGCACCGAGACGTCCCGGCTCGTCGAGCCGCACCGGCTGGTCGCCCGCGGCCGGCGGTGGTATCTGGTCGCCTGGGACCTGCAGCGCGACGCCTGGCGGACGTTCCGGCTCGACCGGCTCTCGCACCCGTTCGCCAACGGGGTCCGGTTCACCCCGCGGGAGCTGCCGGCCGAGGACGCCGCCGCGTACGTGACGCAGGCGCTGCGCAGCGTCCCGCGCGGTCACGAGGCGCTGCTCGCCATCCCGCTGCCGCTCGCCGAGGCCCAGGAGCAGGTCCCGCGCTGGATCGGCGAGCTGACCGCGGACGGCGCCGACCGCACCCTGCTGCGCGCGACCAACGACAGCCCCGAGTGGTTGGCGCTGACCCTGACGATGATCCCGGTCGACGCCACCGTCGTGGACGCCTCGCCCGAGGTCCGGGCGGAGCTCACCGCGCTCCGCACCAAGGTCGACCGCCTCGCCGCCTGACCGGCCGCGGCTCCGCGTCAGTAGCGTCACGGTCATGAACCGGCGAGTGCTGCTGACCGGCGCCGGCGGCCTGATCGGTCGGGCGATCGGCCCCCTGCTGCCGACCGGCTGGGACCTGGTGCGCACCGATCTCCACGCTTCGGACGGGATCAGCGCGCTGGACGTGACGGATCTCGATGCGTGCCGCGCCGCCTTCTCCGGGGCCGACGCCGTCGTCCATCTGGCCGCGGTGCCCGATCCGGACGCGTCCTGGGAGCAGCTGCTGCCGGCCAACGTGGTGGGCGCGCACCAGGTCGCGGTCGCCGCCGGCGACTGCGGCGTACGCCGGCTGGTGCTCGCCAGCAGCCTGCAGGCCGTCTCCGCGACGCCGGCCGGGACCCAGATCCGGTCGACCGACCCACCCCGCCCGGCCAACCTCTACGGAGCGACCAAGGCGTGGGCGGAGGCGCTCGGGTCCTGGGTGGCGGCGACGACCGCGACGTCGGTCGTGGCCCTGCGGATCGGCTACTTCGCCCTGCAGCGGCCGGACGCCGACGCGGTCTCGCCGGCGGAGCGGGCGGCCTGGTTGAGCCCTCGCGACGCCGCCGAGCTGGTCCGCGCCGCGGTGGAGGCCGAGGACGTCGAGTTCGTCGTCGCCGCCGGCACCTCCGCCAACCGCTACCGCCGCGCCGACCTCGAGGACACCATCCGCCGGCTCGGCTACCGGCCGCGGGACGACGCCTGGTGACCCCGCTGCGACTCGGTTCCTGGCGCCGCCTGTCGGATCCGCGTCGAGGCGTTCGTGGAGGAGGTGACCGGCGACCGTAGGGTCGCGGCGCGGCTACCGACCGCGTGGCGCCGCAGGCCGCCGGCGTCCATGACCGCGCAGCGAGAAGGGAACGGACATGACCGCTGTCTACACCTGGGACGTCTTCTCCACCCTCGACGGCTACGGCTCCTACGGCGACGGCGGCGACTGGGGCGGCTACTGGGGCAAGCAGGGTCCCGAACTGCTCGAGCACCGCGCCGCCCTGTTCGACACCGAGCAGCGGATGGTCTTCGGGGCCACCACCTTCCGGGAGACCGCGCAGATCATGACCTCCGGCATCGATCCCCACGCGCTCGACGAGTGGAACGTCCGGACGATGCGCATGCCGGCGACGGTGGTGTCCTCCACGTTGCACGACACCCTCGGCTGGCCGGACGCGACCATCGTGAGCGGTGATGCCGTGGACATCGTCGCCCGGCTCAAGCAGGAGTCGGACGTGCCGCTGCGCTCGCCGGCCAGCCTGTCGCTGAACTGGGCCCTGATGGCTGCCGGGCTGGTCGATCGCCTGCAGGTGACGATCTTCCCTGTCATCTCCGGTCGGACCGGCACCAGCCCGATCCTCCGCGGCGCGGGCGACTTCGACCTCGACCTGCTCGAGAGCCGAACGCTCGACGGCCGCACCCAGGAGCTCGTCTACCGCCCCACCCCCCGGCGACGGTAGAAAGCTACTCGCCGCCGGGCGGACCGTAGGCCGCGGCCTGGCGGCGCATGATCTCGCGCATCGACGTGCCGCGGGCCACGCCGTACATCGTGCCCGGGAAGTCGAGACCTTCCTGAACCGCCCACAACTCGCGGTGCTGGTCGGGAGCGAACAGCTGTGCCGGCTGGCCGGCGGCGATCCAGCCGATGGGCACGACGGTGTCCGCCGGCAGGTGGCTGTTGACGTGCAGCACGCTGCCGACCCGCAGTTCCGAGCGTGCTCCGGCCACCGCACCGGCGAAGACCGAGACCCCGGTGGCCACGAAGACCTCGTCCTCGATGCGGGCGCCGTTCAGGTGGGCGTGCGGGCCGACCAGGACCGCGTCACCGACGAGGAGCGGGTGCTCGGGCCGGCCGCGCAGGACGGCGTTCTCCATGATCACGACGTCCGCGCCGAGCACCACCGGACCGCGGTCGCCGTTGAGGACCGCCCCGTGCAGGACCCGGGCTCCCGGCCCGAGAGTCACATCGCCGGTCACCACGGCGGTCGGTGCGATCCAGGCGCTCGCGTCGATGCTGCCCACGCCGGCACCGTACCCATCCCCGCCCGGCCGCCCGCTCGCCGCCGGCGTGGCCCTGGCACGTCCCCTACTCCCGCGGTGCCGAGCACCGGCCGTCGTCGTCCCAGAAGCCGGGGCGCAGCCGTTACGGCACTCCGGAGGTAGGGATCGAGCGCGGGCACCACCTAGAGGGGGATGTTGCCGTGCTTTTTCGGGGGGAGTTGGTCGCGCTTGGTGCGGAGCATCCGCAACGACTGGGTGACGTAGCGGCGGGTGTGTGAGGGCGGGATCACCGAGTCCAGATAGCCGCGCTCGGCCGCGACGTACGGATTCGCCAGCGTGTCCTCGTACTCCTGCACCTTCTCGGCCCGCGTCGCCTCTGGATCGGACGCCGCGCCGATCTCCCGGCGGTAGAGGATGTTCACCGCCCCCTGCGCGCCCATCACCGCGATCTGCGCGGTCGGCCAGGCCACGTTCACATCCGCGCGCAGGTGCTTGGACCCCATCACGTCGTACGCCCCGCCGTACGCCTTGCGGGTGATCACCGTGACCTTCGGGACGGTCGCCTCGGCGTACGCGTAGATGAGCTTGGCGCCGCGCCGGATGATCCCGCCCCACTCCTGCGAGGTGCCGGGCAGGAAGCCGGGCACGTCGACGAACGTGAGCACCGGGATGTTGAAGCAGTCGCAGGTCCGCACGAACCGGGCGGCCTTCTCCGACGCGTCGATGTCGAGCGTGCCGGCGAACTGCATCGGCTGGTTGGCGACCACGCCGACCGGTCGGCCCTCGACCCGGCCGAACCCGACCAGGATGTTCGGCGCGAACAGCGGCTGCACCTCGAGGAACTCGCCGTCGTCGACGACGTGCTCGATCACCGTGTGCATGTCGTACGGCTGGTTGGGCGAGTCGGGCACGAACGTGTCCAGCTCCCGGTCGAGGTCGGTCACCGACAGCTCGGGCTCGGTGTCCAGCACCGGCGGCTCGTCCAGGTTGTTCGACGGCAGGTACGACAGCAGCGCCTTGACGTAGTCGATCGCGTCGACCTCGTCGGCGGCCATGTAGTGCGCCACCCCCGACTTGGTGTTGTGCGCCCTGGCCCCGCCCAGGTCCTCGAACGCCACGTCCTCGCCGGTCACCGTCTTGATCACGTCCGGGCCGGTGATGAACATGTGCGAGGTCTGGTCGACCATCACGGTGAAGTCGGTGATCGCCGGGGAGTAGACGGCGCCGCCCGCGCACGGGCCCATCACCAGGCTGATCTGCGGCACCACGCCGGAGGCCATCACGTTGCGGTAGAAGATCTCGCCGTACAGGCCGAGGGAGACCACGCCCTCCTGGATCCGGGCGCCGCCGGAGTCGTTGATGCCGACGACCGGGCAGCCGGTCTTCATCGCCAGGTCCATGACCTTGACGATCTTCTCGCCGAAGACCTCGCCGAGGCTGCCGCCGAAGACCGTGAAGTCCTGCGCGAACACGCAGACCGGCCGGCCGTCGACGGTGCCGTAGCCGGTGACCACCCCGTCCCCGTACGGGCGCTCCCCGTCCATGCCGAAGTTCGTCGACCGGTGCCGGGCCAGCTCGTCCAGTTCCACGAACGAACCCTCGTCGAGCAGCAGCTCGATCCGCTCCCTGGCGGTCTTCTTGCCCTTGGCGTGCTGCCGCTCGACCGCCCGGGCCGAGCCGGCGTGCACCGCCTCCTCGTAGCGGTGCTGCAGGTCGGCGAGCTTGCCGGCGGAGGTGTGGATGTCCGGCTGCGACGCCACGGGTTCAGCGCTCATGTCGCGGACACTATGCCCCGCGCTCAGACGAACGCGCTGTGGCCCGTGACCGCCCGGCCCACGATCAGCGTGTTGATCTCCCGGGTGCCCTCGTACGAGTAGAGCGCCTCGGCGTCGGCGACGAACCGGCCGATGTCGTGGTCGAGCACGATCCCGTTGCCGGCGAGCAGCTCGCGGGCCCAGCCGACGGTCTCCCGCATCCGGCTGGTCACGTACGCCTTGGCCAGCGCCGAGTGCTCGTCCAGGTAGACCTGCTCGTCCTGCAGCTGGGCGAGCCGGATCACCATGCCGAGGCAGGCGGTGACGTTGCCGAGCATCCGGACCAGCAGGTCCTGCACGAGCTGGAAGCCGGCGATCGGCCGGCCGAACTGCTCGCGCTCGGTCGCGTACGCCAGCGCGATCTCGTACGCGGCGAGCATCACGCCCACCGACGACCAGGCCACGCCCGACCGGGTACGGCGCAGGATCTCCGCGGTGTCCTTGAAGCCGTGCGCCTCCTGCAGCCGGTCCTCCTCCGGGACGCGGCAGTCCCGGTAGGTGATGTCCGCGTTCTGCACCGTACGCAGCGCGATCTTGTGCTCGATGAGCGTCGCGGTCATGCCGGGGTTGTCCCCGTGCACGACGAAGCCGAGGACCGCGCCGGTGTCGGCGTCGCGGGCCCAGGTGACGACGTGGTCCGCGAACGTGGCGTTGCCGATCCAGCGCTTGGCCCCGTCGAGCACCCAGCCGTCGCCGTCCCGGCGGGCGGTGGTCCGCAGTCCGGCGGCGACGTCGGAGCCGCCGGTCGGCTCGGTCAGCGCGAACGCGCCGATCCGCTCCAGCCGGCCCATCGCCGGCAGCCAGCGGGCGCGCTGCTCGGCGCTGCCGCAGCGGGCGATGCTGCCCATCGCCAGCCCGGCGTGCACGCCGTAGAACGTGCCGAACGACGGGTCGGCGTGCGACATCTCGAGCGCGAGGAACCCGGACAGCAGCGCGGACGGCGGCCGCCCCGGCACCTCGTCGTACGCGGTCCCCGCGATGCCGAGCTCGGCGAACCGACCGATCAGCTCGAACGGGAACTCGGCCCGCTCCCAGCAGCGGTTCGCGATCGGGACGACCTCGGCCGCGAGCCAGTCACGGACCCGGTGCAGGGTCTCCCGCTCGGGTGCGGCCAGCAGCTGCTCGAACCGGTAGAAGTCGCCTCTGAGCAGGCCGTCGTCCGCCACACCCGGTGACCTACCCGGGTCAGGGCAGCTCCATCCGGCGGGTCGGCTGGTCCGCGCCGTCCACCGGCCCGCCGCCGCGGTATTCGGTGTCGTAGCGCGCCTCGTACTGCGCCTCGTAGCGGGCGGCGTTGCGGCTGCGGCGGTCGTGGTCGCCCTCCACCAGCCGGTTGATCAGCTGCTGGGTCTCGTCCGCGTTGGGGATGTTCCGGAAGACCTGCTGCCCGTCCTCGCCGGCCGAC
>Ga0207678_10000997_pt1 | contig 25795 bp, 28 predicted proteins | sample KBSC63metaG_FD_184319 | JGI IMG/M metagenome (GOLD analysis project Ga0207678, IMG submission 184319) | Corn rhizosphere microbial communities from Kellogg Biological Station, Michigan, USA - KBS C6-3 metaG (SPAdes) (version 2) | ecosystem: Host-associated > Plants > Roots > Rhizosphere > Soil ... | reverse complement strand
GTGGCCTTCACCCTCGCAATCTAATTACGCTCTCGGACGGACGAAACGGAGCAGGAACGCACCCAGAAGGCACGCGATGGCTGCAAGGCGATAAGCGCCCACGCCAGACCTGATCGAGAACGCGAACAGCACGACGGCACAAATCGCCAATCCGATCTTGAACGAGTCTATGCGTCTCATGCTTTCTTCGTGAACCGCAGAACGCCGTTTCGGAAGTCTTCCGTGCTTCGGGCGGCGACGTTGGTGCGCGCGCCAGCCAGCACACCTTCACGGAAATCCAGACCGTCGAGCTGATAGAACAGAGTCTTGGTGAGCGCCTGCGCACTCACGGACGATTCGGCGATCTCGCGCGCGATCAGCTCCGCAGCTTCTGCAAAATCGTCCGCCCCGCCGCCGATCACGCGACTGACGAGACCCATATCGAGCGCTTCGGCGGCGGTGACGCGTCTTCCGCTCGCGACCAGGTCGTAGGCGCGCTTCTCGCCCACCGAGCGGCGGAGCATCGTCATCACCATCGCAGGGACGAAGCCGACGAGAACTTCCGGATAGCCGAACTGCGCGTCTTCGTGCGCTATCACGATGTCGGCGGCGGTCGCAAGCCCCGCACCGCCGGCAAGCGCACGGCCACGCACGGCCGCGATGACCGGCTTGGGCATCTCGCGCATCGCGATGAATACGCGTCCGAGTGCCTCCGCGTCGGCATAGTGTTGTTCGGGTGTTGCGCCGAGCATGCCCGCGAGCTCCTTGAGATCGGCGCCAGCGCAGAAGTCGGCACCGTCGGCGGAAAGCAGAACCGCATGAGTGCCCGTGTGCTGTGCGCACGACGTGAAGGCCTGCAACAGCTCGTGCGTCGTCTCGTGATCGAGTGCGTTGCGCTTCTCCGGCCGCGCTAGCGTGATGCGCGCGAGTACGCCGTCGGACTCGACGCGAATGCGGTTCATGCGGACGGCAGACCGAGCGCGCGCGCCTCGGCGTCCGGCACGTCCAGCATCATGCGCAGCAGCGCCGTCGAGTACACCTTTCCCTGCGCGTCAGTCTTGAGCGACAGCGTTCCACCGCCGCCAAGGGCGCCGTGCAGCAGGAAGTTGAGAGCGTTCAGGTTCGGCAGCTCGAAGCGATCGACTTCGCCGTTGATCGTACCGGCGAAGTGTTGCGTTACGCGCTCCTGCGTCAACTCGCGGGCGATGAGCGGGAACCACTCGGGCCGGTTCGCGATGACGCCGACGTTCGCGGTGTCGCCCTTGTCACCGGATCGCGCGTGCGCGATGTCGAGCAATCGTACTTTCATCAGACGATCTCCACGTGAGTCTGCACGACTGTCTTGTCTATCAGTGCCGGCCAGTAGGCAACGATCTCTTCCACTTTCGGACGTCCGCCAGCGAAACCGGTGACGCCAGGTGGTCCGTTCAACACGAGCGGCGCGATCTCGCGCGTGAAGCGCTCGACCGTTGCGCGATCATCCGATCGCACGCCGACACGCAGCTGAATCTCTGGTGCATTCCGCCCAGCATCACCAGCGAGTGCGCCGTGCGTGGCAGATGCACCGACGAACTCTGTGAGAATCTCATCGAAGCGCAGGCCCAGACGTTCCAGTCGCTCGCGGAGGATGCGATCGGCGAGCTGCGCCTTCTCGAGCGCGTCAGGCCACGAATACACCAGCGTGCCCACGGCCTTGTATCCGGATTTATATGCGATCGACACCTTGAGCTTGTCGGTCGGTGCGTAGCCCTTGATTCCGAATACTCGAACGCGATCGGGGCCCGCGTCTTCGATGCGGATCGTGGAGAAATCGGCGATCACGTCCGGCGTGATGTAGCCGTGAGGATCGCCCATCTCGTAAACGAGCTGCTCCGATACCGTCTGCACCGACACGCGTCCACCGGTGTTCGGATGCTTGGTGACGACAAAGCTGCCGTCCTCGTATGCGTCGGCGATCGGGTAGCCGACGTTGGCGAGATCGGGAATGTTGCGCCAGTCATACTGGCAGTTGCCGCCTGAGCTCTGCGCGCCGCACTCCAGTATGTGCCCGGCGACGATGCCGGCAGCAAGCCGGTCGTAATCCGTGTCCTTCCAGCCATACTCGAACCGGATCGGCGCCATCGTGAGAGCGGTATCGGTGGAGCGTCCGGTAATGACGACCTGCGCCTTGCGCGACAGAGCCTCGACGATCGGTTTTGAACCGATGTACGCATTGGCTGACAGAACGCGATCGCGCACCGTTTCTAGTGGTTCGCCGGTTTCCATGTGCGCCAGAGCATGTCCCTGCTCCACCAGCTCGTTCAGCCGCGGCAGCAGGTCGTCGCCGGTCACCACGCCAATGCGTAGCGACTTGCCGCGCTTCTTCGCCACGGCTTGAATGGCCGTCGCGCACGCGGGCGGATTCACCCCGCCTGCATTTGCGACGACACGCACTCCGCGCTCCGTCACCGCATCCAGCACGGAATCCATCGCGCCAACGAAATCGCGCGCGTAACCCATCGCCGGATCACGCTCCTTCTGCTTCTGCAGAATCGACATCGTGACCTCGGCGAGGTAGTCGAGCATCAAATAGTCGACCGGGCCGTTCTCCACCTGCTGGCGAGGTGCGTCGAGCGAGTCGCCCCAGAATCCCTGTCCGCTTGCGACGCGGACTACGCGTTCAGTCATTGTATGGTCAGGCTATGTGCGATGGAAGAACGAATGGCCCGAGGTGCGGACCGGGATTGTTGAGCGACGCCGTCAGTGCGGTAATGATGGCGGAGCGCGTGTCTTCGGGGTGAATTATCGCATCCACGTAACCGCGCGCGGCGGCGTAACGCGCATCGAGCTGATGCTCGTAATCCGCGCGCATCTCGTCCACGACGGCAGAGACTTCATCCTTCAAATCGCCACCTGCCTTGCGGGCCGCGTCGATCGCGGGGCCGTGCACCGCCTGAATCGCGGCCTCGCCCTCCATCACGCCCATGCGCCCCGTGGGCCACGTGAAGACGAAGTCCGGATCGAAACCCTGTGCCGCCATCGCGTAGTAGCCCGCGCCCGACGCATGATTCACCGTGAGCACGATCTTCGCCACGCGAGTGGTTGCCATCGCTTCTACGAGTCGCGCGCCAGCACGAATGATTCCTTCGTGCTCGGCTTCCGGTCCAACCATGAAGCCGGACACGTCCTGCACGAACAGAATCGGGATGCGCTGTCGATCACATCGGTCGATGAAGTACGCCATCTTCTCGGCGGATTCCGCATAGATGATTCCGCCGAACCGGGGCTTCTCGCCGGGACGTCCCTTCACCAGGCCGCGCTGGTTGGCAATGACAGCGATCGGAATACCGCCGATGCGCGCGTCACCGCAGATCACTTCCTTCGCCAGCTCGCCCTGAAATTCATCCAGCGCGCCGTCATCGACGATGAGCCTGAGCAGCGCATGCATGTCATACGACATGCGATGGTCGCTCGGCAGCAGGTCCGCGATAGCCGGATCTGTCGTCACACGCGCGACCGGTGCCGGCACTGCGGGACGCGGCAGACGCGAGATCAGTTCACGGATCTTGGCGATGCACGACGCGTCGTCATCCACGGCGTAGTGCGCGACACCGCTCACCTGCGTGTGTGTCTCGGCGCCGCCAAGCGTCTCACTGTCGATTACCTGACCCGTAGCACCCTTCACCAGGTTGGGACCGCCGAGTCCCATGAAGGACGTTCCCTTCACCATGAGAATGACATCGGACAACGCGGGGAGATACGCGCCGCCCGCGATGCACTGGCCCATTACCGCGGCGATTTGCGGGATGCGCAGGTAACGTCGCATCACCGAGTTGTAATAGAAGATGCGACTCGCGCCGAACTGCCCCGGAAATACTCCGCCCTGATACGGCAGATTCACTCCTGCAGAGTCGACCAGATACACGATCGGGATCGTGCACCGCATCGCTATTTCCTGCGCGCGGAGAATCTTCCTGATTGTCTCGGGCCACCATGAGCCAGCCTTCACGGTCGGGTCGTTTGCAACTACCACGACCTCGCGGCCGTCGACTACCGATAGACCGGTTACAACGCCAGCCGACGGCGCCTGGCCGTCATACTGATCGTAGGCGACGAGGAGGCCAATCTCGAGAAAGCTGCTGCCCGGGTCGCACAACAACGCGACTCTTTCGCGTGCCGACAGCTTGCCCTGCGCATGGAGCTTCTCGATCTTCTTTGCGCCGCCGCCCTGCTCGAGCTTGTTCTCGAGTTCCCGAAGGTCGGCGTCAAGCGACTGCAGTCGCGACGTCACGCTGTCTGGCTTTCGCGCGCCTCGAACCAGTCGTGGATGTAATCCACGAGCTCGCTGGTGGGCGTGCCAGGTCCGAACAGCCGCCCGGTGCCGCGAGCCTCGAGCGCATCCATGTCCTCGCGCGGAATGATACCACCGCCGGTCACGAGTATGTCGTCACGCCCATCAGCGCGCAGCAGATCGAGTACGCGCGGAATGAGCGTCATGTGGGCACCGCTCAGAATGGAAAGCCCGACGACGTCGACGTCCTCCTGTATCGCGGCGGTCGCGATCATCTCGGGAGTCTGATGCAGGCCTGTGTAGATGACCTCCATCCCCGCGTCGCGTAGTGCGGCCGCAACTACTTTGGCGCCACGGTCGTGGCCGTCCAGTCCCGGTTTGGCGACTAGCACTCGGATAGGGCGCATCTGATTCTATTGCAAGGGTTAGAAGAACACGGGCTCGCGATACGCACCAAATACTTCTTCCATGGCGGCGCGTATCTCGTACAGCGTGCAGTAGGCGCGAGCGCAGTCGAGAATGCAGGGCATCAGATTGGCGTCGGTCCGCGAGGCTTCGCGCAGCGCGGTGAGACGCGATTCGACCAGTCCGTTGTCACGCGACGCGCGCATCTGCGCCATGCGTGCACGCTGCTCGCGCTCGGCGGCCTCGCTCACCTTGAGCAATGGAATCGTGAGCTCGCCCTCTTCGGTGACGAACTCGTTCACTCCGACGATCGTGCGGCGATGCTGCTCGATCTCCCACTGCTGGCGTGATGACGACTCCGCGATCTTGCGCTGCAACCAGCCGGTTTCGAGGCCGTGCACCACACCGCCAACTTCGGCGATCTGCTCGAACAACGCCTCGGCTTCCTGCTCCAGCTTGTCGGTCAGTGCTTCCACATAGTAGGAACCGCCCAGCGGGTCGGCGACATTCGGAACGCCGGTCTCGTACGCGAGCACCTGCTGAGTGCGAAGCGCGACCTGCACCGCCTGCTCGGTCGGCAGAGCGAGCGTCTCGTCCATCGAATTCGTGTGCAGCGACTGCGTGCCGCCCAGCACCGCCGCCATGGCCTGGTACGCGACGCGCACGACGTTGTTCATCGGCTGCTGCGCAGTGAGCGTCACGCCCGCGGTCTGCGAGTGAAAGCGCATGATCAGCGAGCGCGGATCCTTCGCACCAAAGCGCTCCTTGAGATGCCGCGCCCATATGCGTCGCGCTGCACGCAGCTTCGCGATCTCTTCGAAGAAATCGTTGTGTATGTCCCAGAAGAACGACAGGCGCGGCGCGAAGTCGTCCACGTCCAGTCCGCGCGCGAGGCCCCGCTCGACGTACGTGAAACCATCAGCGAGCGTGAACGCGAGCTCCTGCGCCGCGGTCGCGCCAGCTTCGCGAATGTGATAGCCGGAGATCGATATCGTGTTCCAGAGCGGAACGTGCTCGGCGGACCACGCGAAGTTATCCACTATGAGACGCAGCGCAGGCTCGATGGGGTAAACCCACGCGTGCTGCGCCATGTACTCCTTGAGGATGTCGTTCTGGATCGTTCCGCGCAGTTCCTTGAGGTTCACGCCCTGCTTCTCGGCTGCGGCAACGTAGAACGCGAACAGAATTACGGCAGGACCATTGATGGTCATCGACGTCGAAACCTTGTCGAGCGGAATCCCCTCGAAAAGCGTCTCCATGTCGGCGAGACTGGATATCGCGACGCCGCACTTGCCGACCTCGCCCTCGGAACGCGGGTGATCCGAGTCGTAACCCATCAACGTCGGAAAATCGAACGCCACGGAGAGACCGGTCTGACCATGCGACAGGAGATACTTGTAGCGCGCGTTGGTTTCGGGCGCTGTGCCGAAGCCGGCAAATTGCCGCATCGTCCACAGCTTGCCACGATATCCGGTCGCGTGTATGCCGCGTGTAAAGGGATATTCGCCCGGCAGCTCGAGTGCCGATCCGTCGCCCGCGATGTCGAGCGCAGTGTAAACGGGATCGACGACGTCGCCGGAATTCGCGAATAGCGCATTGCGCTTTTTCGCGGCGTCGAATCGCGCGCGCCACTGCGCGACTTCCTCACGCAGTCTGTCCAGCTCCAGCATCTCAGCCGTCGTCATGCATCGACTCCAGTCAACAAGGGACCGCTCCGTCTCAGCAACTCGTCCGCAACGCTGAACGGCGTTGCCGCTCCGGATTCCAGCAGATCGAGCTGCGCGTCAAGCCATACGTTGGTCTCCGGGTCATCCCAGAGCCTGTTGCGCACCCGCTCGGCCACCACTTCAGCGACCTGATTCCGAAGCCGTATGCGCCGGCGCCCCTTGAGAGCGCCTGACATCTCAAGATAACGAAAGTGACGCGCCACGGCGGCCAGCAGCAGGTCGATACCCTCGCCCCTGGATGCGATGGTACCCAGCACGGGCGGCGTCCATCGCTCGGGATCTTCCGCCCTGGCAGCCTCGCGCGCTATGCGGATCGGGTTGAAAGTCTTGAGCTGAACACCATGATGTGCGGGAACGGCGCCGGCCGATCCCCGTCGCAAGCCCAGCATCAGCTCGATGTCGTTGCGCAGCCGATCGGCGCCTGGACGGTCACCCTTGTTCACAACGAAGATGTCGGCGATCTCCATCACGCCGGCCTTCAGCGTCTGGATCGAATCGCCCGATTCGGGAACGAGCACGACAACCGTAGTATCGGCAGTGCGTGCGATGTCGAGCTCGGTCTGCCCCACGCCCACCGTCTCGATGATGATTCTGTCGAAGCCGAACGCGTCGAGCACGTCCGCAACCTCCGCAGTGCGCGCGGAAAGTCCGCCGAGCGATCCGCGCGTCGCCATCGATCGGATGTACACACCGGGATCGAGCGCGACCGATTCCATCCGGACGCGGTCGCCGAGCAGTGCGCCACCCGTGAACGGTGACGTTGGATCGACGGCAATCACACCAACGGTGTGTCCTTCCTGGCGCAGCGACTGCACGATCAGATTCGTAACGGTGCTCTTGCCCGCGCCCGGCGGGCCCGTAATTCCCAGACGCTGCGCGCGGCCGATGTGCGGGTGCAGTCGCGTCATCAGCTCGTCATAACCGGCGCGATGATTCTCGACGATGCTTACCGCACGCGCCAGAGCCGCCGACTTCCCGGCCTCGAAATCCGCGACGAGCGCCTCAAGCGATTGAGGCAAGGATCTCCTCCTGGCGGCGCCACATGTCGCCGGTGGTGCGATGAGACCCTTCCGCGTGCGTGTATCCAAGCACGTGCAACGTGCCGTGTACGACGACGCGGGCCAGCTCCTCGCGAATACCAACGCCATTCTCTATCGCGTTGCGACGCGCCACGTCCGGCGCAATGTAGATGTCACCGAGTGTCGCGCGGCGGGATGAGCGCGTCCGTCCGCCATCCAGCTCGAAGGTGATGACGTCGGTCGCACCGGAGTGGCCCAGGAATTCTCTGTTCATTCGCGCGATCGTCGCGTTCCGGACGAAAGCAACCGAGATCAGCGCCTCGCGCACGCGTTCGCGACGGCACACCGCGCGCACGATCTCGCGCACCCGCTGTTCGGACAGCGCGATCCGCACCCCATCGCGTGATACGTCGACGGCTACGCTCACGCGCTCGCGCGCGAATCGCGTTTCGGCGCGATGGCCATCGGCCGCACCGGCGACGGATACTCGATCCGGCCGTGGAACATGCCCGTGAGGATACGCACGAATTGCTCGCGCACGATGCTGAGCTGGCGCAGCGTGATTGGTGCGTCAGCGAGCTGCCCCTCTTCCATCCGCTGCGCGATCGTCGCTTCGACCATCGTGCGTATCGCCACGGGCGTCGGATCGGCAAGCGCGCGCACCTTCGCCTCGGCCGCATCTGCAAGCATGCAGATCGCGGTTTCCGCACTCTGCGGAATCGGGCCCGGGTACGAATATTCGCTCGCGTTCACCGAGTCGTCGCGCTCGCGCGCCTTGGCGAGGAAGTACGCGATCGGCAGAGTTCCGTGGTGCTCGGCGATGAACGCGCGGATGGGCCGCGGAACGCCGTTCTCCTTGGCCAGCTCGATGCCGTCGCGAACATGCGAGCGTATGATCGCGGCGCTCGTAGCAGGTTTGAGCTTGTCGTGCGGATTGCGCCCCCGCGGCTGGTTCTCGACGAAGTGCTGCGGCTTCCGAAGCTTGCCCACGTCGTGATAGTACGATCCAACGCGGCCGAGCAGACCATCCGCACCGATGGCGTTGCACGCGGCTTCGGTGAGATTCGCCATCGCGATCGTGTGAGCGTAAGTGCCAGGCGCTTCCAGGCTCAGCCGTCGCATGAGCGGCATGTTGAGATCCGCCCACGCAAGCCAGCGAATGTGATCCGGAATCCGGCGCCACTGCCTGGCGCGATACACGAGCAACGCGCCGACGGCGACAAAAAAGGCGGTGATCAACTCGCCCACGCGACCCGGAACGAGGATCACGACCGCTATGGCGAGCGCGAAGCTAACGCGCGGATCCAGCAGTATGCGCGCCGTTACAGCCGCTATCTCGAGTAGTACGTCGAGTCGCGGCGCGAAGGATGTTCGCGCAACCGCATCGTCGCGCTTGCTGCGATCTGGAGGGTCCGCTTCGTCCGCGGCATCACGCTCCGAGAGCCGTCGCCACAGATTCATCGCGTCACCCCGTCGTATCCTCGGCGTACGCCTTGATGATGTCACGCACCAGTCTGTGTCGCACAACGTCGGCGTCGGTGAAGTAGAAGAATGATATGCCCTCGATTCCGGCAAGCACCCGCTCCACCTGCACCAGCCCCGAATCTTCACGACGCGGAAGGTCGATCTGCGTCTTGTCGCCCGTTATGACGACGCGCGAATTGACGCCCAGTCGAGTCAGAAACATCTTCATCTGCGCAGCCGTTGCGTTCTGCGCCTCGTCGAGGATTACGAACGCATCTGCGAGGGTGCGGCCGCGCATGTACGCAAGTGGTGCAATCTCGATCGTGCGCGTTTCGAGCGCCTTCTGCACCCGCTCGGCCGGCATCATGTCTTCCAGCGCGTCGTACAGCGGACGCAGGTACGGATCGACCTTGGCCTGCATGTCACCCGGAAGGAATCCGAGACTCTCACCAGCCTCGACCGCTGGGCGCGCAAGTACTATGCGACGCACGCGCTTGCGCGAGAGCGCGTCGACTGCAGCAGCCACAGCGAGATAGGTCTTTCCCGTTCCCGCCGGACCGATCCCGATCACGATGTCGTTGTCGCTGATCTGCTTGAGGTATTCCGCTTGACCCGCGGTCTTTGGCTGAATGACCTTCCGGATTCCCGGAAGCACGATCCGCTCGTCCGATGCAGAGCCATCCGGGCGGACGCCATCCAGACTCATCCGCAGGACGTCGTCCGCGGTCAGCGGAAGCTGGCGCTTGGCCTGGTCGATCATGCGCTGCGCGACCGGCTGCGCGCGCTCCAGCTCCTCGCGCGCACCCGTCAGTGTCATGGTATCGCCGCGAAGAGCTACGCGCGCTCCCGTCTGGCGCATCAGCTCAGTGAGATTCTCGTCGTTCACTCCCGCGAGAGTGAGCATGTCGGCGCCTTCCGTCGAAAGTCTGAGCGCCGTGGTTTCGTCTGAAACGGTCAAGCGTGAGCGGGTTTGAGATGTAGCGCAGCGAGCTCGTCGGCCGGTATCACGGTCGGCGCTCCCTCGAACAATGCGCGCGCCGCAGTCGTTTTGGGAAATGCGATGACATCACGCAAGCTGGGGGCCCCTGCGAGCAACATCGCTATCCTGTCGAAGCCTAATGCAATTCCGCCGTGCGGCGGGGCGCCAGCGGATAGCGCCTCCAGCAGGAAGCCGAAGCGCTCCTCGGCCGTCGAGGCATCGATCCCCAGAAGAGACAGTACCCGCCGCTGGAGCGCCGGGTCGCCAATACGAATGCTGCCACCGCCCAGCTCCGTCCCGTTGAGAATCACGTCGTACGCGAGCGCACGAACGCGAGCCGGATCGCTGTCGAGGAATCCGAGATCTTCCGGGTTCGGTGCGGTGAATGGATGGTGCATCGCATCGAGACGTCCGGTCTCCGGGTCCACCGCAAACATGGGGAAATCAGTCACCCAGAGCAGCTCGCTCGCTCCATCCGGCACCAGCGACATCCGGCGCGCGGCGTCCTGACGCGTACGATCCAGTGCCGGATTCGAGATGTGATCCGGACCAGCCACCAGCAACATCAGATCGCCATCCGCCAACTGCAACGCGGCACGACCGGCGTCGGTCAGGGCCTTTGCCGATGCACCCTCGACGACACCGTTCACGCACTTGATACGCATCAGGCCGGCAGCGCCCGCGCTCTTGGCTGCAACTTCGATCTCGTCCACCTGCTTGCGTGAGAGCGCAGCTCCGCCAGGAATGACTATCCCGCGTACCCGTCCGCCGGACGCGATCGCAGCGCGCGCGATGGCGAAGTCGGACTCCCGGAACACGGATGTCACGTCCCGAATCTGCAGTCCATAGCGCATGTCCGGGCGGTCGCAGCCGTAATTCTCCATCGCATCGGCGTACGTCATCCGCGGGAACGGTGTCGCGATCTGAATGCCTGCAACCGCGAACAGCGCCTGAAGCATGCCTTCTGTCAGCGTGTACAGATCTTCCGGCGTGATGAACGACGCTTCGATGTCGATCTGCGTGAATTCAGGTTGCCGATCCGCGCGCAGGTCCTCGTCGCGGAAGCAGCGCGCGAGCTGGAAATAACGATCCATGCCCGAGATCATCAGCAACTGCTTGTACAGCTGCGGCGACTGCGGCAGCGCGTAGAACTCCGCGGGATGCAACCGGCTTGGGACCACGTAGTCGCGGGATCCTTCCGGTGTTGGCTTGGTGAGGATCGGCGTCTCGACTTCAAGGAATCCGCGCGCGTCGAGAAATGCGCGCGTTACCTGCAGCAGCCGGTGGCGCAGGATGAGGTTCGCCTGCAGCGGCGCGCGACGCAGATCCAGGTAGCGGTAGCGCAGCCGTATCTCTTCCGCCGGCAGGTTCGATCCCTTGGCGACGACCGGCATCGCTATCGACTCCGCCGGTCCCAGCACGGTTATCGAAGTTGCCTGTACCTCGACCGCACCGGTGTCCATGTCGGCGTTCGCCATGTTCTGCGGACGCAACGCGACAGTTCCCTCGACGCGCACGACGCTCTCGAGCGAAACCGACGACGCGGCCTCGATCATCGCAGCGGGGGTGAAGTCCGGATTGAATGAGACCTGAACGACTCCTGCGCGATCACGCAGATTCAGGAAGACCATCCCGCCGAGATTGCGCGAGCTCTCGACCCATCCGCCCAGCCGCGCTTGCGTTCCGGCATGCTCGGCGCGAAGTGCGCCGCAGAGGGTGGTTCGCTCGGTTGTCGCGGGAAATTCGGGGGCGCTCACGCGGCGTGCTGGGGCAGTGCCACGACCTGATAATATGATTGCATGTAGATCGGTTAAATTTATGGCTGGCAATGGCTTATGGTAGGCCCTTCGCACCGTTGCCCGCCGATCCCACATGTCCAAAATCAATCTTCTCAATCTCACGCCCGCGGACGCCGATGCGACCCTGGAGGCGTTCTTTCGTGACCGTGGCGAGCCGCTGTATCGCGCTCGTCAGGTCGCGCGCAGGCTGTGGCAGGCGCCCGTACGCGCGTTCGCAGATATCACGGAGCTGCCGCTAGCGCTCCGCGAAGCACTCGAACAGTTGTTCGAACTCCCCGAACTGAGCATCGCGACGCAGCAACTATCGGCCGACGGCACGCGCAAGTTCCTGTTCCGCCTGGCCGACGGCGAAGCGATCGAAACCGTGTCGATCCCGGATGCAGATCGCCTGACGTTGTGCATCTCGTCGCAGGCTGGCTGTGCGCTTCAGTGTGCGTTCTGCGCTACCGGCAAGATGGGCTTCACGCGCAACCTGGAGCCGTACGAGATTGCCTGTCAGGTGCGCGAGATGGCGCTGCTGGACCCGCCAATCGCGGTCACCAACATCGTCTTCATGGGGATGGGCGAGCCGCTCATGAACTGGCGCGCCGTCAATTCCGCGCTCACGGTCCTGAACGATCCGGCCGGACTCGGCATTGGTGCCCGCCACATCACAGTGTCGACAGTCGGGATCCTGCCTGGCATCGTCGCGCTGGCAGAGCGTCCGGAACAGTTCCGGCTCGCGATTTCGGTGCACGCACCGACCGATGAGCTGCGTCGCAGTCTCATGCCCATCAATACCAAGTATCCGCTCTCCGAAGTGATCGAAGCCGCGAAGAGCTTCGATCGGCGCGTCACCTTCGAGTACGTGATGCTCGGCGGTGTGAACGACCGAGACGAGGATGCGCGCGAGTTGATGAAGCTGGCGCTGGAGTGCAAGGCGTTCGTGAATCTCATTCCGCTGCATCCGGGCGGCGCCGGCGATTTCACGCCAACCACCGCGGACTCCATACGTCGTTTCGCGGCGATGCTGCGGCGCGGCGGGCTGAGTGTCGCAATCCGCAAGAGTCGCGGAAAGGACATCGCCGCGGCGTGCGGACAGCTACGGGTAGAACGGCATCGGAGGCGGCGTCCAGTCGGTGCCGAGCACGACGGTGGCGTCGAGGTAGCGTGAGGTATCGGGGCGAGCGACGGCCTTCCCGCCGATCGCCTTGCTGATCAGCGCGGCCCATTCCGGATGATTGGACCTGTCCAGCACCAGTGTCGGCACCTGCGTCGTACGGGAAGTGCCCATCGCAACCACGTCGTAACCGCGCGCGCGCAGCAGTAGCGTCGCGCGTCGCGCCGCACCACGGGCCGCGCTCGCGTTCAACACTTCGACCTTGATGCGCACCCCGGGCGGCGCGTGGCCGACGGTGGTGTCGATCTTCGCCGCCGCTGCATCTGCCGAAGCGCCGCGATGTTGATCGCCCTTTTTGCATCCCAAAATCGCAAATGCCGTAGCGATTACGAGCATTGCGGAACGGCGCGACATTACTGAAGGCTGTTCCAGAGCGTGACCGTTTCCGGAAAGATGTGGTTTCCCTCGCGCACGGTCCACTCCAGACGCATCCGCACCACCTGGCGAAATACGCTTTCGAACGACGTCGGAACCTGCAGCGAGAGAAAATATCTGTCCTGCTTCATGAACTTCCGGCCAGGCTCCAGAAAGTCGGCCATGTACAGGGCGCGCCCAACGACTCCCCAGCGCACACTGCCGACTGTGTGATAGCGAATCGCGTCCAGCAGGTCGGTGCGTTTCTCGCCGTGCCGTTCCAGTGTGATCGCCGCAGCGGGGCCATGCAGCAGACCGGCCGGGCTCTCGTTGTCACCGGTGATCTCGCGCAACTCGGTTTCGGTCGCGTCTCGCAATGCGTCGTGCAGAACGCCGGCGTCGATGAACGCACGCGCCTCGGCCGGCGGAAGCCGCATCGCAGCTGCCCACGCATTCAGCAACGCAGTCACGCGTTGAATGTGCTCGGCGCGCTTGTCACCAACGCGCGCCCAATCGGGAAGGTCCAGCGTCGAGCTGTGCATTGTCAGAGTTGGATGTTATCGATCAATCGAGTGCCGCCGATCCGCGCCGCGACGACTATCGAATCTCCCTTCGCGGCGACGGACGGCCGTGCGAAATCAGTTTCATTTACCAGAGCGAGATAATCAACGTCGAACGCACCATCCTTCGCCAGGACAGCCTTCCCCGCCGATTCGATCGCCGCCGGGCTGGTGCTTCCGGCGTCGAAAGCAACTTTCGCCGAGACGAGTGCTGCGTGCAGCGCGGGTGCGTGGCGCCGTGCTTCGGCGTCTAGGTAGCGGTTGCGACTTGAGAGCGCAAGTCCATCGCTTTCCCGCACGGTATCGATCGCCATGATCCGAACCGGAAAGTTCAGATCGGCGACCATGGCGCGGATGAGAGACAGTTGTTGAAGATCCTTGCGCCCGAACACGGCGACGTCTGGCTGCACGATGTTGAACAGCTTTGCCACCACGGTAAGTACGCCGGCGAAGTGACCGGGGCGAACGGAACCCTCGAGCAAGGCAGCAAACAACGGAGGCGTTACGGTCGTCCGCGATGTGTTGGCGCCATACATCTCTTCCGCCGTCGGCATGAACACAATGGTTGCGCCGTGTTCTGTGAGCGCTGCCGAATCACGCTCGGGCGTACGCGGATAACGCGCAAGGTCCTCGTTGGGTCCGAACTGCAACGGGTTCACGAAGATGCTCACGGCGACCACGTCCGCGACCTTCGCGGCGGCGTCCACCAGCGCGAGATGTCCCTCGTGCAGTGCACCCATCGTCGGAATCAGTGCCACCCGGGCGCCGTTCGCGGTGAGTTCGCGCAAGCGCGCACGCATCCCCGCGATGGAGGATTCGGTCAGCACAGCCTGTCGTCCCCGTCGAAGGGAGCTGAGGAATTCGTCATCTCCGCGCAAGCGGATGATGACCTCCGGTTCCCGATTGCGCGGGAATGACGAGTGGTTGCTTGCATGTAAGGCGAGCTCGCTCTAGAAACTGTGTTCGGCGGACGGGTACCGATGCCCGCGAACGTCGTCGCCATATGCGCGCACTGCGTCGCGCACCGTGTCGGCGAGATTCGCGTAGCGCTTGAGGAAACGCGGTGAAAACTCCTCATTCATGCCGAGCATGTCGGGTAGCACCAGCACCTGACCATCGCAGCCCGGACCGGCGCCGATCCCGATGGTCGGAGCGCTGACGCTCGCCGTGATGCGCGCCGCAAGTTTCGCCGGCATCAACTCCAGGACTATCGCGAACGCGCCCGCCTGATCCAGTCGCTTGGCTTCCGCCAGAATGCGCTCCTCTTCGTCAGCTTCTCTTCCCTGCACTCGAACGCCGATCGCGTTCACAGATTGCGGCGTGAAACCCAGGTGCCCCATCACGGGAATACCGATCTCCACGAGACGCGCGACTGTCGCCGCGATGCGTTCGTTGCCGCCTTCCAGCTTCACGGCCTGCGCACCGGTCTCGACGAGCAACCGTCCCGCATTCACGAGGGCGGTCGCGGTATCGATCTGATATGTCAGGAACGGCATATCGACCGTAACGAGCGCGCGGGAGACACCGCGACATACGGCTGCACCGTGATAGATCATTTGATCCAGTGTCACCGGCAGAGTCGATTCGAATCCCGCCACGACGTTACCGGCGGAATCACCGACGAGCACGATGTCCACGCCGGCCTGGTCCACGAGTCGGCCAAAGAGAACGTCGTACGCGGTGACGACGACGATCGGATCCTTGCCCTTGCGATCGCGAATGTCACGAACCGTGACGGCGCGTGACGGCGGTGCGCTGCTCAAATGGATACCTCTGCGAGTTCGGCGAGCTCACGCTGCCAGAAGTCGCGGTTGTCGATTTCTCTATGTGGTACCTGAAGCTCGGCCGAGTTCCAGGTCGTGTGCGCGTACTTGACGATGTCCAAATCTATTGTACGCGGCCCCCAACGGACGGTCCGAACGCGGCCACCCTCGCGCTCCACCTCGTGCAGCGTCGCCAGCAATTCGGGCGGTGACAGCGAAGTGCGCAGTGCGACCATCTGATTCAGGTAGGGCCCCTGGGACACGGGACCGATCGGTTCGGTTTCCTCGGGACTGGTCACCGCCACTATCGCGACTCCTGGAATTCCGCCGATGCGTGCGAGGGCGTCGGACAGATGTTTTCGCCGATCGCCCAGGTTGGAACCCAGTGCGACGAAGGCGATGTCATCCATCGCGCTCGCGGGTGATCGAGACTTCGGCGTATTCAACCGGGCCCGGCAGCGGCACGTGCGGCTTTCTGATCGACACCGTGGCCGACCGGACACCTCGGACGCGGAGCGCCGCAGCAGCGACGCGCTCGGCGGCCTCTTCCAGATAGGCGATGTGACGCACGTTCATCACTTGGGCGACGGCGCTGTAAAGCGCGACGTAATCGACCACGTGCGGCGGCCGTACTGTCTGGTCTACCGTGACGGAAAGATCGAGCTCCACCGGTTGCGGCAGCTGCTCCTCGTGCGGCAGCACTCCAACTCGCGCGTGGAAGCGCATTCCCTTGAGCGAAACGGTGTCGGCCATCGTCAACCTGCGTTGTCGATTCCGGCACGCAGAGACCGCGTGAGTGCGATCGCCGCCTCGACGCTCGTTCCCGCCGCCCGGACGATCGCGCTTCCCACGACGACGCCGTCCGCGACGGCCGCAACTGCAGCAGCCTGACGTGCGTCCGTGACGCCGAAGCCCACGCAGATGGGCAGCGTGGTCACCGAACGCAGACGCGCGACCGTCGAGCCCAGTTCCGGCGCAATCTGCTGCTGCATGCCTGTGACACCGAGCCGGCTGATGAGATACACGAATCCACTGCCGTTCTGTGCAATGAGCTTCATCCGCTCGACCGGCGTGGTTGGCGCGACGAGTCGGACGAACGCAAGCGGACTGGCTGTGAAGCGAGCCTCGAGTGGTGGATCCGCCCCTACGGGAAGGTCGGTAATCAACAATCCGTCGCATCCCGCGTTCACTATGCGGTCGATTGCCCCCTCGCCGGCAGCGAGAAATGGATTGAGATATCCGAACAACACCACGGGAACGCCAAGAGCCGCTTCGGCGACGATTTCGAGCACGTCGCTGAATGTCGTGCCAGCGTCGAGCGCGATCTGCGAGCTTGCCTGGATGACCGGACCGTCAGCTAGCGGATCGGAGAACGGCACGCCGACTTCGACTACGTCGGCGCCGGCGTCTTCCAGGCCGCGCAGCAAAGCGATCGAGCGTGCGCGATCGGGGTGCCCGGCGGTGGCGTAGCACACGAGCGCCTTTCTGCCCTGCTCCCGCAGACGAGCGAACCGCTCGTCGATTCTGTTAGATGACGTAATCGCTAACCCTGATGCCATACCTGTCCGGATCCGCAGTCTTGATGATGGTGCGCGCAAACTGACCATCGGGTCCGGTCGCCGCAAGGTCTGTCTCGATGGGCGGCTGCAGAAGATTCCCGCGTCCGTCGCTCACCACTACCACACGCGGCCTGGACAACATCTCCGGATTGGGATTCGCAGCAAGCACGACGGCGAGCTCGAACGTGTCGAGTACGACGAGCGTTCCGGACGGGTAGATCCCGAGCAGCGTGATGAACGCCTTCACCACAACCGGATCGAGTCCGCGGCGCGGATTGTCGCGCATTTCCTGCAGTACGGCCGACGGCGGATACGGCTTGGTCTGGTACGATCGCCGGCTCGTTGCCGCGTCGTACGCGTCCGCTACCGCCACGATCCGACTCGTCATCGCGATGGATCGCGGACGAATCACTCGGGGGTAACCGGTCAGATCGCGCCGCATGTGATGCTCGTGTGCGCTCACCATCGCACGATACGGAAGCTCCTGCTGCCCCCGCAGCTGGAACAGAGTGAGCACTCCCAGCCACGGGTGCGCAGTGATGCGCCGCCAGTCGTCCTCGTCCAGAGCGGTGGATTTCTGGAGCAGATCGGTCGGAACGCGCGACTTGCCTATGTCGTGCATCAGCGCTGCGACCCCAAGCTCGTAGAGCTGCAGCTTGCTCATGCCAATTCGCTTTCCGAGCGCAACGGCGAAGATGCACACGTTGACAGAGTGCGTGTACGTGTACTCGTCGTACTCACGCAGAGTCGTCAGCCCGATCAGCGACGCCTCTTCCGTCAGCACCTGGTCGACAATTGTCTGCACCGCTCGCTTGATCTTCCGCGCACTGGGCACGCGACCCATGCGGACAGAGTTGATCACGTCCTTGGTGAGCGCGACCGACTGCGCATACGTACGTCGCGCCGCCGCCTTCGCGACCTCCCGCTCCTCGATCTCTTCTTCCTCATCGGCGTGAGCGGCGGCCTCGAATGCGTCGACTCCCGCAGCGCGCAGGCGGCGCACGAGCTCGTCCGCATCGCCCTCGCCTGTGCTACCCACCGTCTCCAGCAACGTGACCAGCGAGAACCATTCGCGTGGCGTTGCCTCGCGCAGCACGCGCAGCGACCCGACGCCAGCGGAGCGGAACAGATCCAGCACGCGCCCGAAGCTGGCATAATTGCTGAGGTCCAGTCGCAGTCGCGTGCCGTTCACGAAGATGAACTCGCCGTGCACGCGCAGCTCGAGCTCCAAATCCACGCTTCTGCATTCCGAGGCTGCGGCAGCGAGTTCGCTCAGCGCTTTCTGCACCGCCTGATGCTCCGGAGGGTACAGTTTCATCGCGCGCGTTGCAGCGTGAGTCGCCACGATGAGCGCGCGGCCGGCGCGCCGCGTATTCGCGGTCTCTTCCCGCTCGCCCTCGTCCACCGCGGTCTGACTCACGTGCTGCCCCGCATCGCGCGCGTGGCCGCACTACGCACCACGATCTCCTTGTCGCCCAGCGCCTTGCTCACCGCGTCCAGTGCGCGCTCCGTGCCCAGCTTGCCGAGCGCCATTGCCGCGCTCGCCCGCGTCATCGGATCCTCCTTGCGCGCGAGCAGTCCGCGCGGAACGAGGATGCTTTCGAGCAGAGGCACGGATCCGTCTCCGCCGAGTGTGGCGTATGCTTCGAAGAATGCATTCTTCTCGTTCGACGAGCCGTCGCGCGTGAGGCGATCCTTGATGGCGCGCTCCAACCGCGCGAGCACCGGCCGGTACTGACGTTCGGCGCATGCCTTGACCACGAACAGCCGAATGTCGCGATCGCTGTCGTCCAGTCCGCGTTCCAGGACCTGCATCGCGCCGGGAGATCCGATCTGCGCGAGCGCCGCGACCGCAGCGGCGCGACTGGTTTCGGATGGCGCGTCGAGCACGCGCGCCAGTGGTGCGACCGCGGCCGGCGATCGTATGTCACCAGCGCGACGCATTGCCTCGAGCGACACGGCCTCGTCGTCCGATCCGATCAGCGCCATCAGATCGAGAGTATTCGAACTCGCGAGACGCGTGACCGCCTCCTCGAGAATCGCACGCAGCTCGCTGTTGCGCGAGCGCACCAGGTGCGACACCAACGGCGTCAGCGCGCTCGGCTTGAGCTGCGTGAACAGCGACACCAGATCCTGTTGTGGAGGCTTGAGCTGTGTGTCTTCCAGCGCGTCGAGCAGTTGATTGAGCGTCGCAGGGTCGCTGATTCGATCCACCAGATCCGCCAGTCGCTGTTTGTGCGACGGCAGTACACCTTCCGCCCTGGCCGTCGCCGCAGCGCATTCGCGAATGAGAAACGCAGCGGTGCGAAATTGCAGTCCCGACAGGAGCACGAGCATGAAATTCTCGAGGATTCCGCAGATCTCCTCGCGCACCGTCGGATCGGCCTGCGTCTCGAAAGTGTCGAGCAGTGCCGCGGCGACCGACGGACGAAGATCGCCTGCGAATTCGTCGCGAATCGACTGGTGCAGGTACGATATCTCCTGCTCTTCCAGGAAATAGAGCGTCGAGTCGAAATCGGAGATTCGTGCAAACTGCGAGGACCCGGGGCCGTAGGTGCCCGCGTCCTTTTCGTTCTCGGCGGGTGCGTCGACGACGCCGGCGGGGGCGCCTCCACGCAGCAAGTCGGCACCTGGCGCGGAGTAGCCATCGCCGCCCGCCTCCTCGTACGTGTACGACATGCACTCGAAGTCGCATTCCCAGAACAAGGTGACGAGATCTTCGTCGCCGCCGGCCTGCGCGCGCACGGCCTTGAGCGCACCGAGAAAGAGCGGAAGCTCCTTCATCTCGAATCCCTTGCGGAGCTCGAAGGAGCGAATGCCGTCCTTGTAGAAGAGCCACGGCAGACTCTCACCACCGCGATCGCTTTCGGCGAACACCGGCACATCCTCGTGCGTGAACTCCGTTTCAGTCACGCCGAACCCGATGCTGTCCATCTTCGCCCAGAGCGCAACGAACGCCGCGCGCGCCGAGTCTATCGCGCGCACGTGCATCGGGTTGTTGGGCAGATACAACTGAAACGAGCGCACGGCGCGCGCAAGCGTCTTGAGCGTCTCCGAGACCAATGGATCCACGCCAGCGCGTGAAGCGCCGAGCTGGACGCCAAGCGGCGGTGTCGGAGAGAGTGACATCAGCGCTTGTTGGCCAGCATTGCGCGAACCTGAGCCACGTCCTTGTCACCGCGTCCGCTCACGCAGAGCAGCACGGCATCGTCCGATGCCCATGTGCCCGCAGTGCGAAGCAGCCACGCCACTGCGTGCGACGTTTCGAGTGCCGGCATCACACCTTCAAGGCGGCTCAGCACGCTGAACGCTTCCAGCGCTTCAGCATCGGTAACGGCGACATACTCCGCGCGCTTGCTGTCGTGCAGAAACGAATGCTCCGGCCCGACTCCGGGATAATCCAGACCCGCCGAGATCGAATGTGCCGGATGAACCTGGCCGCTCGCATCCTGCAACAGATAACTCAGCGCGCCATGGAGCACGCCGGGCCGGCCACGCGAGAGCGACGCGGAATGACGCTCGGTATCGAGACCTTCGCCAGCGGCCTCGACACCGATGAGACGCACACCGCGGTCAGCCACGAATCCGCTGAACACACCCATCGCGTTCGATCCACCACCAACACACGCCACGACGGCAGATGGCAATCTCCCGACGCGTGCCAGTATCTGCTCGCGCGCCTCGCGCCCTATGACACTCTGGAGGTCACGAACCATGCGCGGATACGGAGCCGGGCCGACGACGGAGCCGATGATGTAGTGCGTCGTGTCGACGTTCGTTACCCAATCACGAATCGCCTCGCTCGTCGCGTCCTTGAGCGTGCGAGTTCCCGAATGAACCGGCACGACCGTCGCGCCCATCAGTCGCATGCGAAAGACGTTCAGCTCCTGCCGCTCCATGTCCGTCTCGCCCATGTACACGATGCACTCGAGACCGAATCGCGCGCACGCGGTTGCAGTCGCGACACCATGCTGTCCAGCGCCCGTCTCCGCGATGATGCGCCGCTTGCCCATCCGCATCGCAAGCAGCGCCTGACCAATCGCGTTGTTGATCTTGTGCGCGCCAGTGTGGTTCAGATCCTCTCGCTTGAGATAGACCGGCACACCCACGCGCTCGCTGAACCGCGGCGCGTCGCTCAGTGGGGATGGACGGCCGACGTAGTCGCGCAACAGATCGGTGAAGGTCGTGACGAACGCCGGGTCCGCCATCGCCTCGTCGAATGCCCGCTCCAGCTCATCCAGCGCTGGTATCAGCGTCTCGGGGACGTATCGTCCGCCAAACGCACCGAATCGCCCGACGCTGTCGGGAGTGATAGTAGTCAAAAATTCATGCACTCCGAACCGCTTCAACGAAACGGCTCATCAATATGGGATCCTTGACGCCCGGCGCCGACTCGACGCCCGATGACACGTCAACTACGTCCGGTTTGAGATGGGCGATCGCCTGGGCCACGTTATCCGGCGTCAGACCACCGGCGACCACCAGTCTCGCCTGTCGTGGTACCGAGGCGAGCGCAGCGGCAGCCGCCACCCAGTCGAACGATCGTCCGGTACCGCCCAGCCCATTCGCACCCTTCGTATCGAGGACGACTGCGTCGGCACACTGAAACAGCTCGTGGGCGTCCTCCCTGAGGGCACCGCCGACAACCGGCAGGACGGACCAGACCTCGGTAACGCCGATCGCGCGCGCCGCCATCACCGCTTTGGGCGAGGAATCGCCATGAAGTTGCGCGACCGACAGCGGAACCGAAGTGACATAATGGTTCAGCTCGGTCGCGTGCGGCGCGCCGAACACCCCGACGCGACGCGCCGAGCCCGAATGGCGGAGAATCGACGCCGCCTCACCAAGGGTGCGGTTACGTGGGCCACCTGCGAAGATCACGCCGACGTAATCACAGCCGAGCCCGACGGCCGCCTCGACGTCGCCCGCGCGCGTCAGCCCGCAGAACTTAATTCGAACGTGCATCGCGCTCCACGGCAACACCAGTGAGCAACCCCACCAACGCGCCCGCGTCCTCAGCGGCCGACACCGCGGAGCCGATCAGCACCGCGTCCGCGCCTGCCCGCGCCGCGCGCTGGACGTCGTCGCGCGACGCCATTCCGCTCTCGGCGATCGCCACGACATGGCGAGGAATGAGCGGCAGAATTCGTTCGACGGTACCGGGGTCGATTACGAGCGTTTCGAGGTTCCGATTGTTCACCCCGATGATCGTGGCGCCGGCGTCGATGGCACGCTTGAGCTCGACCGCATCCCGCACCTCGACCAGCAAGTCGAGACCGATCTCCGTTCCCGCTTCGATCAGCTCGGGGAGCGCCGGCATCGACAGGGCGCGAGCGATGAGCAGCGCGGCAGAAGCCCCATTCGCACGGGCCTCGTGGAGCTGAACCGGCGCCACGATGAAGTCCTTCCGGAGCACCGGGATCGGGACGCCGCGCGCGACCTCCCGCAGATCCCTGATGGAGCCGCCGAACCGTTCCGGCTCCGTCAGCACGGAGACGGCAGCCGCGCCCGCCTCGGCGTAGCAGCTGGCCCGGGAGAGCGCGTCCAGGTTCGGGTTTATCGATCCCTTGGATGGCGACCGACGCTTGACCTCCGCGATTATCCCCACCGTCGGGCGGAGCAGCGCCTCACGAAACGAGGGAGCGGGCGGCGCCGATCGGGCGGCGTCGAGCAGCTCCTCCTCATGGGCGAGGAGAGCGAGAGCGCGGCTGAAGGACGCCTGCACCAGCTCGCCGAGCGTGCCAGAGGGAGGAGTCCAGCTACGCCGCGGTGCGGAAAAAGCTTGCGTTTCGGGCATTCTTCGGATAACGTACTGGTTCGGCGGCTGTTCGGGGTCAGCCGTGCATGCAGACCCACCCTCTAGGAATCTGGCGATGTCGCTGACCAAGCGCCAACGGGAAATTCTCAGTTATCTCGCTGAGTACACCGAAGATAACGGCTATGCGCCGAGCTTCGAGGAAATCGCGGCGCGATTCGAGTACAGCTCGCTGGCAACGGTCCACGAGCACCTGAGCAATCTCGAGCGCAAGTCTTACATCAAGCGGCGCTACAACGAGAGCCGCGGTATCGAGATCCTTCCCTCCGATCAGTATCCACGCGCCGTTCAGGTTCCCCTCATGGGAACGGTTGCCGCCGGTATGCCGATCGAGGCTATCCAGACGCACGAGACGATCGCGGTGCCGGAAGATTTCGTGCATCGCGGTGGCAATCACTATGTGCTCCGCGTCCGAGGCAACTCGATGATCGAGGACCACATCTGCGATGGCGACTTCGTGGTGGTCAACGAGCGCGCCTCATGTGACAACGGCGAGACGGTCATCGCTCTCATCGACGGCCAGTCTGCGACGGTCAAGCGATTCTACCGCGAGCGCGACGGCCGCATCCGACTGCAACCGCGCAACGATACGATGGACCCCATCTACGTTCACGAGAACGACGTCGCGATCCAGGGAATCGTCGTCGGGGTGATGCGGCGCTGCTAGTAGCGTGAGTGTTTCAACACACTCGTCAGACACATCGTCGTCATTCCCGCGAAAGCGGGAATCCATCTATTGCCGACCAGTTTTCATCGTCATAGCACTCGGAGATCGGTAACATGGATTCCCGCTTTCGCGGGAATGACGATTCTCTGAGCCCGCTTTCGCGGGAATGACGATTCACTCCGCGCCTACACGCGGGGTAACGCTTTTCGCAGTCGTTCGAGGGCCGCTGTCGCAGAACCATCTGCGATTGCGGCCTTCGCTCTTTTGACACCAGCCGCCAACGAGTCGACCATCCCGGCGACGTACACCGCCGCTCCCGCGTTCGCGACGACCGCCGCGATCGCACCGGCGGGCGCCGTGCCGGCGAGGCAGCTTCGTATCAACTCCGCATTCTCCGCGGGCGTTCCACCAATCAGCTCCGAGGGACGCGCCACGTCGGCGCCGATCGACTCCGGATCACACTCCCACTCCCTGATCTCGGTTCCACGGATCTCCAGAATTCGCGTCGGTCCAAGCGGCGAGATCTCGTCCATTCCAGGCGCACCATGCACAACCAGTGAATGAACCGTTCCGAGCGCCGCAAGCGCGTCCGCGATCACGGTTACGCGCGCCGCATCCGCCACTCCGATCACCTGCCGGCCGACCGATGCCGGGTTCGCCAGCGGCCCGATGATGTTCATCACGGTTGGGATTCCAAGCTCGCCGCGTACGGGACCAACGTGTCGCATGGCGGGATGCATGCGTGGCGCGAACATGAACACGATGCCCGCACTGTCGTATGCGCGGCGCATTGCATCCGCGTCGACGTCGATGTTGACGCCGAGCGCTTCGAGAACGTCCGCGCTGCCGGATTTGGAAGTGAAGGATCGGTTGCCGTGTTTCGCTATGCGCACGCCGGCGCCGGCTGCAACGAGGGCTGCCGCCGTGGATATGTTGAAAGTCCCGACCGTTCCGCCTCCCGTTCCGCAGGTATCGACGATACTGTCGTGCTGTGGGAGATCCAGCCGAACCATCGCACGCCGCAGCGCGCTCGCCGCACCCGCAACGACGTCCGCGCTCTCACCGCGCACGCGCAAACCGGTCAACAATGCCGCGATCTGTACCTGCGACGCGTCGCCGCGCATTACGACGTCGAACGCGGCCGTGATCGCGTCCTGCGTGAGCGGGCGGTCGTGCGCAAGCGCGGCTATCGCCGCCTGAAGCGGTGCAGGAGCGGGTGTCGTCGTCATGACGTATAGCTACTCAGGAGCGGGCAGTCTCCGCTACCTTGTCCCGCTCGGCCAGTCGAGCTTCGAGTTGGCGGATGAGATCAGTCTGCGCGCGCAGTGTCGCGTCCTGATGGTGCAGCTGCACGTGCGTCCGCTCCAGGCGATCCACGGCGTTCACCACCTGCCCTTCCACCGCAACGAGTCGTTGCTCGGCAGCGATCGCGCGACGCTCGGCGGCGCCTACCGCGTCGCGCAACTTGTGTATGACGTCGCTCGTCCCCGCGCGCTGCGCTGCGCGGAGCCGCTCGACCTCGCGCTCCAGGCCTGCGACCGAACTTGCATGCTCGGCGCGCATCCGAGTCGTTACATCGTGCAACGCGGAAACCGCCTCGAAACGCGCATCACGTTCGTAGAACCGGGCGTAGGCCAGCTCGAACAGCGTCGCCAGCGGCGCCGCACGCTCGAGGAGCCTGGACGAGGACCGGCGACTCGAATCGTACAGCGCCAGCGCAGCTGCAAGGGCACCCTCGAAGACGACGCCCTTGAGCATCAGTCTGAAATCGCCCACCCCGGCATCGACGCCGAGCAGGCGTGCGTATTGCGACCCCTGGTCTCCGACGTCCGCGAACCGCTGGCCCGCCAGCACGGCGTACTGGACCGTTGGAGGCAGATGGTCCAGCGCGAGGAGTGCGTAGGGCGGGAGTCCACCGTCGGGCGCGCTGTCCGCCACCAGTTGTTCGTTGACCAGCGCGTTGCGCCGCGGATCGACCGTGAGCAGCACAAAGCCGGTGCGCCGGTCGCCACCGGAAAGCTCTTCGTGGACCAATCGGAGCGCTGCAGAGGCGTCCGGGGCCAGAGCAAGATCAGCCGCGAGCGCGGGAAGAGATTTCACGGACATCCGATGCTGCGAGTTTGCGTCCTAAATCGTGACTTGTCAATGCTTTGCGTTGCATCGGCGCACAGATTTCCTGCGCGGCGAATTGCTTGACATCATCAGTCGACCGGATAACTTCCGGCCCATGCGGGAGCGGACCGTGCAACTCGTACTGCAGTATGACGGGTCACGGT
>Ga0207678_10000995_pt1 | contig 25820 bp, 22 predicted proteins | sample KBSC63metaG_FD_184319 | JGI IMG/M metagenome (GOLD analysis project Ga0207678, IMG submission 184319) | Corn rhizosphere microbial communities from Kellogg Biological Station, Michigan, USA - KBS C6-3 metaG (SPAdes) (version 2) | ecosystem: Host-associated > Plants > Roots > Rhizosphere > Soil ... | reverse complement strand
GCCGCCGCGACCTTGAGCAACCGCTACATCACCGATCGCTTCCTGCCCGACAAGGCGATCGACCTGATGGACGAGGCCGCGAGCCGGATCCGGATGGAGGTCGAGTCGAAGCCCGAGGAGATCGAAAATCTCGACCGGCGGATCATCCAGCTCAAGATCGAGCGCGAGGCGCTGAAGAAGGAGCAGGACAAGCCGTCCAAGGACCGGCTGAGCAAGCTCGAGGAGGAGCTTGCGAACCTCGAGCAGCAGTCGAGCGAGCTGACCCAGCGCTGGCAGGCCGAGAAGGAGAAGATTTCGGCCGAGGCCAAGCTCAAGGAGCAGCTCGACGCCGCCCGGATCGAGCTCGAGCAGGCGCAGCGTGCCGGCGACCTCGCCAAGGCCGGCGAGATTCAATACGGGCGTATCCCCGAGCTGGAGAAGCAGCTCGCCGAAGCGCAGGCGGTGACCAAGGGCGCGATGCTGCGCGAGGAAGTCACCGCGCAGGACATCGCCGGGGTCGTTGCGCGCTGGACCGGAATCCCGGTCGAGCGGATGCTCGAAGGCGAGCGCGAGAAGTTGCTCCAGATGGAAGCAACGATCGGGGCCCGGGTGATCGGCCAGGAAGACGCGGTGAAGGCGGTTTCGGCCGCGGTCCGCCGCGCTCGCGCCGGCCTGCAGGACCCGAACCGGCCGCTCGGCTCGTTCCTGTTCCTCGGCCCCACCGGCGTCGGCAAGACCGAGCTCACCAAGGCGCTCGCGGAATTCCTGTTCGACGACCCCCACGCGATGGTCCGCATCGACATGAGCGAGTTCATGGAGAAGCACGCGGTCGCGCGGCTGATCGGCGCTCCTCCGGGCTATGTCGGTTACGAAGAAGGCGGGGTGCTGACCGAGGCGGTGCGGCGGCGGCCCTACCAGGTCGTGCTGTTCGACGAGGTCGAGAAGGCGCACGGCGACGTGTTCAACGTGCTGCTGCAGGTGCTCGACGACGGGCGGCTGACCGACGGCCAGGGCCGAACGGTCGACTTCACCAACACGATCATCATCCTGACTTCGAACCTCGGTTCGCAATATCTCGCCGGCCTCGGCGAGGACGAGCCGGTCGAGAAGGTCGAACCGCAGGTGATGGAGGTCGTGCGCGGGCATTTCCGGCCCGAGTTCCTCAACCGCCTCGACGAGATCATCCTGTTCCACCGCCTGAGCGCGGGGCACATGGGGCCGATCGTCGACATCCAGATCGCCCGGCTCGGCAAGCTGCTCGAAGACCGCAAGATCCGGCTCGAGCTGACCGATGCCGCGCGGGCGTGGCTCGGGCGCGTCGGCTACGACCCGGTCTATGGCGCGCGGCCGCTGAAGCGCGCAGTGCAGAAATATCTGCAGGACCCGCTCGCCGACAAGATTCTCGCCGGCGAGATCGGCGACGGATCGGTCGTGCGGGTCGACGAGGGCGACGGCCAGCTGGTGCTGACTCCGGTCGGCGAGGAGCGCGAAGCGGCCTAGTCCGCGCGCATCCTCTCCGATCCGGTCACCGCGTAGATGGTACGGACCATCGCGCGCTCGGCCTCGCTCAGATGCGGGTTCCAGACGTCAAAGATCAGCACCGCACGGTCTTCGGCGGTCGGGTTGACCGCTTCATGCTCGATCGTGTCGTCGAACACGAACGCCTCGCCTTCGACCCAGGCCCGGGTCTCGCCGCCGACGCGGAAGCTGCAGCCCTCAGGCACGATCAGCGGCAGATGGACGATCGAGCGCACGTTGGTGACACCGGTGTGCGGCGGAATGCGCGCGCCGGCCTTGAGGATCGAGAAGAAGATCGCCGGCGCCCGGCCCGGGATCCGACACAGTGGCAGGCGCTCGACCAGCGCGGCCGTTTTCGGTGCACGGGCGCAGGCGGCCTCGTTGCGCTCGCCGTCGCGCCAGAGATGGAGCGCGCCCCAGTCCAGCGACTTGTCGAGCGGGGTCCATTTGTTCTGCGGCACGCCCCGCGGCTGCTCGACATAAGGCGCCAAAGCTGGCTCGGCGTCGGCGAGGATCGCCTGGAGCTCGGCCCGGATGTCGGCGGTCGCAGCCTCGACCTCCGCAAGCCACGGGAAATGGTCGCGGTCGAAATATTCGTCGGCTGGCAGGAAGGGATAATGCAGGCCGTGGCAGTGGTTGGCGTAGACGGTGCGCCGGCCGAGGAGCACGTCGGCGGCGGCGCGAACGCGGCGGCGGTCGCGCTCCGAAGCCGCTGTGAGGTCGGCCGCGAGCGCTGCGTCGAGGGCGTCGGCGAGTTGATGCCGGCGGCTTTCGACATGGGCTCGCGCGTGGGCGAGCAACGCGGCGAACTCCGGCGACGGCTCGTCGATTGCGGCAGCCAGCGACAGCACGGCGCTCCACCGCTCCGTCGCGGCGCGCTCCTCGCCGAGACGTTCGTGCAGCTGGGCGAGACGGATCAGGGCCATGAGGTTGCGCGGGTCGGTCGCGAGCGCGCCTTCGAGCGCGACGCGTTCGCCGTGCGCATCGCCGAGCGCCCGATAGGCGGTGGCGAGATTGACCCGGAGCTCCGCCGAGTCCGGGTCGGCACGGCATGCGCGCTCGAAATGCTCGGCCGCGGCATATGGGTCACCGGCCCGCAGCGCTTCCATTCCGAGCCGGTTCGCCTGTGCGGCATCGTCCATGGGCGCATGGTGGCACCTCGACGCGGCACGCGCCAGCGGGTTAGGTGGCTCGGGTGAGGGAATGGGAAGACATGCTCCGCGAAGCATCGCGGCTGCGGACCCTGGGCCGGGTCGAGGAGGCGATCGCCGCCTACGAGCGGCTGCTCGCGACGAAGCCGGACCTGCCCGACAGCTGGTACAATCTCGGCTGGCTGCAGCGCAAAGCGCGCCGGTTCGAGGATGCGCTTGCGTCTTACCGGCGGGCGCTGGAGCTAGGCGTTCGCGGGCCCGAGGAGGTCCACCTCAACCGGGCGGTGATCCTGTCCGACCAGCTGCACCGCCCGGAAGAGGCCGAGCGGGAGCTCAATGCGGCGCTCGGCGCCAACCCAGCCTATGTCCCTGCACTGCTGAACCTCGGCAATCTCCGCGAGGACCTGGGTGACCGGGCCGGCGCTCGCGACGCCTATGAACGCGCGCTCGCCGCCGAGCCGGGGAACGTCCTGGCGCTGGCGCGGCTGGCCGGCGTGTCGCAATCGCCGGAGCTCGACGAGACACTGAGCCAGCGCCTCCGGATCGCGATTGCCGGCGCTTCGTCGCCCGGGGCGGCGGCCGATCTCGGATTTGCGCTGGCCGGCCTGCTCGATGCTGCCCGCGCGTTCGAGCCGGCGTTCGAGGCCGCGCGCACGGCGAACGACGCGAGCCGGGAATCGACGGGCGCGCGCTACGACCGGGCAGGTCACGAAGCGTTCGTCGACCGGCTGATTCGGACCTTCGATCGGCCCGCCGCCGGGGACGCCGAGGCTCCAGCGGTCTTCATCGTCGGCATGTTCCGCTCGGGCTCGACTTTGGTCGAGCAGATTGTCGGCGCACACAGCCGGGTTGCGGCGGGCGGCGAGCTCGACTTAATCCCGACGCTGGTCGAGCAGATCGGCGGGTATCCCGAAGCCGTCGCAGCAGCGACGCCGGGTCAGGTCGACGAGTGGCGCCAATTTTACCGAGAGGCCCTGCCGCCGCACGCCGGAACGCTACTGACCGACAAGCGCCCCGACAATTTCCTGCACGTCGGCCTGATCAAGACGCTCTATCCGGCCGCGAAGATCGTGCGCACCCGGCGCGACCCACTCGACAATCTGTTGTCGCTCTATTTCCTGCACCTTGACCCGGCCATGGCCTACGCTCTGGACCTCGAAGACGCGGCGCACTGGTACGGCCAGTACCAGCGGCTGATGGCGCACTGGACGGCGCTCTATCCGGGGGACATTTTCGACGTCGATTATGACGCGCTGGTCCACGAGCCGAAGCCCGCGATCGAGGGGCTGCTCGGCTTCCTCGGACTCGATTGGGAAGACGGCTTGCTCGACTTCCATCGCGGCAAGTCCGCAGTAAAGACCGCGAGCGTGTGGCAGGTGCGCCAGCCGCTCCATGCTCGTTCGTCCGGCCGCTGGCGCAATTACCGCGCGCAGCTCGAGCCGCTGACCAGGCTGTTCGAAGGTTAGGCCGCTGCCGGGCCGCGTGCGACGTCGAACGCGACCGTCATCCGCTCGCCCTCGCTGAACGGCCGGGTGCCGTGCCACATGTAGGACGGGAAGAGGACCAGTCGCCCAGGCTTCGGCTCGACCGTGCGGAACGGCGGCAGGTCGATCTTGAACCCCTCCGAACGCGCTTCGCCGAGCGTGAGGAACCCGGCATCCTCCTGCCCGAGGTCGGGCGGGAGCACGATGTACAGCGCCGAGCTGATCCATCCTGCCGGATGGACGTGATTCGCGTGATAGCCCTTGGTGTGCAGCCGAACGGACCAGGCGCCCTGGAAGCCGATCGGGCTTCGCGCGACGCCGAGCAGCGGGTGACTCGGGTCGGGCGCCGGGAATTTCGCGACATGCTCGGCCACGGTATCGCGAATCGCTTCGCGGAGCTGGACCAGCACCGGATCGATGTGGGTGAAGATGTTGCCGTCGGTCTGCGTGCCACCGCGCAGCGACTGCTCGAGCGGCTGGCCCGAAAGCGTGTGCAGGTTGCGCAACGTCGCGGTGAGCTGATCCAGCGGCGGCAGGCGATCGCCGATGTCGTAGACTCCGACGAAACTTTCATGACCCTCGAGCCACTCCCAGCGCGCCGGATCGGTCAGCCGCCAGGCGATCGACGCGTAGGGCCAGAACATGAAGCCCTCCGGCCGCGGGAGCCATTGGTCGATCGTCTCGACTGCCCGGTCGACACGGCCAGTCCAAAGCAAATGCCGGACCCGCCGCACCTGCATCGCAGGATCGGGGACGTGCGCCAGAGCCTCGAACTTCGCGTCGGCGATGTCGGCGTGGCCGAGCTCGGAGTGGACGATCGCTTCGTTGACGTCGAACAGAAGCTGGTCGCCGATCGCCGCCCGGCCGCGCGCGATGCGGTCGAGCACCTCGTCCCACTGCTCGGCGTGGACCAACGCAATGATCTGCTGCCGCCGCAGGTCGAGAGCACCCGGGTTGGTCGCCAGCGCCTCATCGAAGTTCCGGGTAAAGCCTTCGCGCTCGCCCTCGAGCCAACGTAACTGCGACAGCAGGGCCTGTCCTTCCGCCCACAAGGGTGAGCGGCTGAGCGCTAACTGCATTCCGTCGATCGCGTCGGCAACTCGCCGCTCGGCGATCAGCGCGCCGACCAGGCTTTTGACGATGTCGGGATTGTCCCGCGCGAGTTTCATCGCATGGGCGTGTTCGGGGACGCTCGGTAGCCCCGCCTCGTAGAGGGTCCGGGCATAGCCGTGCGCGATCAGCGGCTCCTGCGGCGCAAGCTCGACCGCTCGCCGCAGGGCCGGGATCGCGAGCTCGCGCCGCTCCTGCTGGCGATGGATCAAGCCTTTGACGTGCCACAGTCGGGCATCATTGGGGGCGACATCGAGCGCCCGGTCGACGTCCTCGATGGGCAGGTCGGCACCGTTCGCCCGAAGCGCCCGGATGGCGGCATCGAGCGCCTGCGCCGGATCAGCCTTGCCACGAACCGAGACGGTCATGCCTGGCCCATGAAAGTCGCGTTGCTGGCGCCGATCACGGCGCTGACCGCCTGCCGGTCGGCTTGCCCGAGCGCCGGTGGCCACAGATCGATGATCAGGACCACGCGCAGCTCGTCGCTGTCGTTCCACGCTTCATGCTCGATCGTATCGTCGAACACGAATGCCTCTCCGACGCGCCATTCGCGCCGGGTTTCGCCGACCCGGAAGCCGCAGCCGGGCGGGACGATCAGCGGCAGGTGGCAGACCAGGCGAGTATTGGCGACCCCGGTGTGTGGCGGAATCCGGGTCCGCGGCGCGAGCAGCGAGAACATCGCGTTGGGCGACGCCCCCTCGACCACCGGCTGGTCCATCCCCGCGATCACCGCCAGGGTCTCCGGGCAGTGCCTGGCGTTGGCCTCGACGCTGCGGCCGTTCTGCAGGAGGTGGATCGCGGTCCATTTGCGGTTGTGGTTGAGCTCTTTCCATTGCCGCGTCGGCACCCGCTCGGGATATTGGATGTAGGGCACCATCTCCGCCGCCTCGGCGGCGATCAGCGCGTCGAACTCAGCGCGGATCACCGGCGTCGCAGCCTCCAGCGAGGTGAGCCCCGCGAACAGCGCCGGGTCGTGGAATTCGATCTCAGGCATCCCCGGATAATGAAAGTCGGACGGCTCCTGGTGGAAATGCCGGGTGCAGTGCGCGCGGTTGGAAATGAAGCGTCCGGCCCTGGCCTTCACTTCGGCCGGGAGGCCCGCTGGCAGGCTCTCCGCAAGCTTTTGCTCGAGCGCGCGTTGATGCGCGTCGCGCCGCTTGCGGGCCTGCGCGACCGCCGGCTTCATCGGCTCGGGCACGTCTTCGTCGCTGCCGAGTTGCGCGAGCGCGTGGCCGAACGCCTCCCCGGCACCGGGGTCGCGCATCCCGTCGAGAATCACGGCCCGCGCGAGCAGGGCCGAAAAATCGAGCGGCGAGAGGACCAGCGCCCGGTCGATCGCGGAGAGCGCGCCTTTAAGGTCGCCGGACGCTTTGCACATGGCCGACAGCTTGACCCACAGGTCCAGCGTGCCGTCGTGACGTTCGACCGCGCGCAGAAGCAGCGAGCGCGCGGCGTCGAACTGCCCAGCGGCCGCGGCGCGATCGGCCTGTTCTTCGAGCGTCGGTGCGTCAGCCATTGCGCTCATCATGGCTGGCGGCGAACGAATTGCAACGCGGTTCGATTGATCAGCCCCCGGATACGCGATCCCGAATCCACTGCGAGAACACCCATTTCTCGCCGGAGGTCGGCGGCTCGCCGGCGTGAAGCGTGTCGAGGTCTGGGGTTCCGCCGGAGTGAACGTTGGCGAACAGCAAGGCGTCTCCAAGCCCGGCGCGAAAGCTGAGGCCGATGTTCGGGAAGCTCGTCTCTCCGCCTTCGTAGCCATCGTTGATATAGATCAGAAAGGTCGCGATGCGCTGACCGAAGGTTGCGATCGAATCCTGGTATGCCGGGTTGGCCGGATCGAGAAAGTCGTGATGCGCCTCGAACCGCTGCCCGACCGCATAATGCAGGATCTGCGCATGCTCGAACAGCGGGACGGGCAGTTTGGTCGCGGCCGCGATCCGATGGCGGATGACCTCCGTCACCACGTTCATCTCATCGAATCGCAGAAGGAAGAAGCTGTTATCCCGCGCGGACCGGATGCTCCCCTCGCCCGTCGCCTCGTCGAACACGGGGGCCGGAGCGAGCTGCGGCCGCGCGAGCGATATCAGCCATTCGCACTCGGCCGCCGTTGCGAAGTTGCGAAGAACGCGGATGCGTGGAGATTCGGACAAGCTTTGCTTGTCCGGGGAGTGCATTCGCTCAGCGATCGCGATGCGCGACCGAACGAGCGCCCAGAAGTCCCCGTCGGCAGCCGTCGGGACAACCGGCCTGTTCTCGCTGTCGGCAAGGAGCAAGAGCTGATCCTGCGCACGACGTGAGCCCTGCGCTGCAGCGCGGGCGAGGTAGTCGAGCGCGCGGACCCAATCAGGGCCCCGGATCGGCCCTAACGCCTCGATCAGCGCAAGGCGCTCGCTCGCTTCAGCATGACCGTCGGCGGAAGCCGCCTCGAGTTGGGCGATCGCCCGCTGCACGTTCTCCATAGTCGGCCGCTCGGCGGTCAACAGTTGGATCGCTGAATCGTAGTCGCTCGTCACCGCGCAACTTCTAACCGACGGAGCACAAAAGAAAACGGCGGACCTCGTGAGAGGCCCGCCGCATCTTTAGTCCAGAACGATCCTTAGAAGTCGATCGTCACACCGGCGAAGAGGTACCGGCCCAGCGAGTCATAGACCTGCGGGAAGGTATTGCCGTTGCCGAACGGAGGCGACGTGCGCGCACCGTAGGCACCGGCCGCAGTGTTCGTCGCCAGCGGCGGATCCTTGTCGAGGATGTTGTTGACACCCAGACGAAGATTGTACCGATCCGCAATCCGCGCCGACAGCGCCAGGTCGAAATAATCCCGGCTGTTCAGCTTGCGGTCGAACGGACGGGCGATGACGCCGGACGTCGGGTCGCACTGCGTGCCAGCGGCGTTCGTCGGGCAGAGATCGAGATCGCTGCTCAGCGTGTCGTCCTTGACCGACGAGAAGTGCCGCCACTGCAGGGAGAGCCCCAGGCCGTTTGGCATCGTGAAACCGATGCGGGCCTTGTGGCGCCACTTCGGATTCGGCGTGCCGCACTGCAGGCCATAGAAGCCCTTACAGTCGTAGCTGATGCCGGCCAGCGGACTGGTCGTCAGATCCATCAGGTACGTTCCGACCATGCTCAGGCTCAACGTGCCCATACCGCCCAGACGGTGCGAGTAGGACCCGTTGACGTCGATGCCCTTCGTGCGAAGACCGCCGACGTTGTCGTTCAAGTCGACGATGTAGCCGCCCGTGGCGAGATCGGAGACCGGGAGCCACAGGTTGCCGTTGCCCGGCGCGCGATGGATTCGTGAGCAGAAGAACGGATCGCCAGTCGCAAGACACTGGGTCATGATCGTGTTGTAGCCGATCGTCCCGATGACCTTCTTCACCTTGATGTCGAAGTAGTCGACCGTCAGCGCCAGGCCAGGCACCCAACGCGGCTGGAGCACGACGCCCGCCGTGTAGGAGTCCGCGGTTTCCGGAGCCAGGTTCGGGTTACCACCGAGGAAGCTGTTGTACTGGCCGGCCGGGTTGCCCGCGATCGTGCCGTACTGAGCGTCCGCGACACCGGTCAGCCTGCACGCCTCGAGGCTGGCGGTCGGATCATCAGTCGGATCCGTGTTCGACAAGTCGCCGGCGCACGGATCGGTCGTGCCGGCAAGGCCGACAGACTGAGCCGAGAAGAGTTCGACGATGTTCGGCGCCCGAACCGCGCGGTTATAACTTCCGCGAGCCCGAATGTCGTGGATCGGAGCGAACTCCAGCGACAGCTTGTAGGTGTCGGTGTTGAAGTGGTGGTTCGCGACCTTGTAGTCGGAGTAGCGATAGCCTGCACCCAGGGTCAGCTCTTCGAAGAACGAGTGGCTGACGATCGGGATCTGGATTTCGGCGAACGCTTCGCGAACGTCGTACTTACCCGTGACGCCGATGGTCGGGCCACCCTGACCGGCGAGATCGCCGGTGGTGAATTCGACATCGGTGTCGAACTTCAGCGAGTTCTTGATGTAGTCGCCGCCGAAGTTCAGGCCCACACCGCGATCGGACCACGGGGTCTGGATGCCGTATTCGCCACCTTCGACCGTGATGTCCGCGTGAGCAATCGTCTGGTTGACGTTGCCGTGCGAGAAGCCAGGAGTCTGGAGGTAATCCAGCGCACCCTGCGTCACGCCACCCGCACTGAAGATATTGTACGGGACGCAGTTCGTATCAGTGCCGTCGAGAACCGAACGGCAGACCGGAACCGAGTCGACAACGCCGTCGCCATCCGAGTCGACACTGTTCACGACGTCCAGGGCACGTCCGAGACGGGTGACCGAGAAGTCGTTGTGATAGATCTGCGACAGACGAGTAGTGCCGAACTGGTAGTAGGTGTCATACGACAGGCCCGGCAGAAGGTCGCCCTTCATGCCCGCGACGATGCGCCACGAGGTATGCTCGAGATCGTCGTCACGGCCACCGCCTTCGATGTTCCGACGCAGCGTGTACGCGATTGCCTTGGTGTAATTGCCCGTCGGGCCGCTGAAGGTCGTCGGTGCACTGAAGCCCAGCAGAGGAGCCTGCAGCGGGCCGTTCGAGATCACGTTGCCGTCAGCATCGACGACCAGGTCGGGGTCCGGACCGAAGTTTGGAGTTTGCCCAACGAGGTTACCGAAGAAGCTGTCAAACTTACCGTTTGTGACAGTCGCGTCAGCCGGATTGTAGATCGCGGCCGAGCAAATGCCGACCGGGATGACTACGCCGCCGACCGTGGTCGTCGTCACACCAGTCTTCTGCTGCGCCGAAAGAAGCGGATTGTCGCAGTTCAGCGTGGATGTGTTACCGAAGTCACCCGACGGAGCGATCTGAGCGTCCGAATGGTCGTCCATGAACATCGCTTCGAGGTACGGCTTGGCACCCGGGCTGATCTCATACTCCGCAAACGTGCCAAACGTGTAGCGCTCGTCCGGACGCTGGAAGTAGTTGTAGGGTGCAAAGTTGAACGGCGTCGAACCGGCAACGAACTGGTTGGTGTTGCCGATCTGGAGCGTTCCGATGTTGGTAAAGAACGTGCCATTGGCCGACGTTCCCGAACCGCCGCAGTTCACACCGCCAGCCGCCTGAGCGGTGATCGAGCAGAACGAGAAGTCGCGGGTGGCTTCGAGGACTGCGTCCTGCTTACGATAGGTTGCGTAAGCGGTGATGCTGCCACGGTTGTCGTCGAACCCGGCGCCGAAAGCGACCGCGATGTCCTGCGCGCCGCCGTTGAAGCTGTCACCCGTCGGCGGGCGGAAGCCGCGGCGGGCGTTGGCGTCGAGGACGACGTCATTGCCGTGCTGCGAATGCCAGAAGCCGCTCGCCTGGGCGTCGACCCGGAGACCGCGGAAGTTGGTGTCCATGATGAAGTTCACAACACCGGCGACCGCGTCCGCGCCGTACACCGACGAAGCGCCGCCCGTGAGGACGTCGACGCGCTTGATCAGCGCCGCCGGGATGAAGTTGACGTCCGAGGTCGGCGACCGCGGATCGCCCGGCTGCAGGCGACGGCCATTGACCAGGACCATTGTGCGCTTCGAGCCGAGGCCGCGCAGGTTGAGGCTGGCGGTACCGGTCGAACCGTTCGACACGTTCGAACCCTGCGCCGCGAAGGCCTGCGGCAGCGAGTTGATGAGGTCCTCGGTGCGGGTCGTGCCCTGAAGCTTGACTTCCTGGCTCGACAGCACGGTGACCGGGCTGGCCGAGGTCAGGTTCGGCTGCGGGATGCGCGTGCCGGTGATGATGATGTCGCCGGCGCTCTGGACGTTACCGCCATTCGCGTTGGTCGACGGAACCGTGGTCTGGCCCTCGACCGGAGTGGTAGTCTCCGGCTGATTGCTCGTCGCGGTATCCTGCGTGGTGCAGTTCGCGTCCGCCGGCGGTGCGCCCGGGGGGCACTGCGGCTTGGTGGTCTGCGTGTCCTGCGCGAACGCGGGCGAAGCGATCATGCTCGCACCGACGAGAAGAGTCGTCGTGAGCAGTCGCTGACGGAAATCCAGCTTCATAAAAATCTTCCCCTTCACTAGCCGCACCGCGAGGCACGACTGCCGTGGAACGGCAAACGCAACTTTGCCGAACTGCAGCTCGTGATAGGTCACGCCGCGAGACGCTGGCAACGGCTAGGGGACCGCGCCAAGCGAGTTGTCCATGCTCTGTATCAATTTTGCAACAGCCGCTTCTTGTGCTTTGGCCATGGCGCGGCATAGGGTCGCGAAACTAATTCGGGGATGGGCATCGATGCGAAATTTTCTTCTGATTACAGCAGCTTTGGTGACTGTTGGAGCGGGTTCGGCCGAGGCTCGCGCGCCGGTCGCGACGGGCACGCCCACGTCCATGCAGCGGCTGCTCGCCTGCCGCTCGATTCAGGACGGAACGCAGCGGCTCGCCTGCTTCGATCGCGAGACTGCGAGCGTTGACCAGGCGATCAGCAAGAAGGACCTGGTGCTGATCGACAAAGCCCGCGCGACCCAGGCCAAGCGCTCGCTGTTCGGTTTTTCGATTCCCGACTTCGGCGGCCTGTTCGGCGGCGGGGACGATGACGTGAAGGAAATCGCGAGCACGGTCAGCGCGTTCAGCCAGAACGGCTACATGGGCTGGACGATCAAGCTCGCCGACGGCTCGACCTGGGCGCAAACCGACGATGCCACGCTTGGCCTGCCGCCGGCGAAAGGACAAAAGGTCGTGGTTCATCGCGGCTCGTTCGGCGCCTTCTTCCTGCGCCTCAACGGCCAGCCTGGAATCAAGGTGAAGCGGATCGGCTAGGCGCCGCGGCGCTCGCCCTCGAGGCTTGCGGCGGCATCGACATAAGGCTCCTGGCGCGCAACGCTCCAGTAGCGCAGCTCGTGGATCGGGATCCGCTCGCCGGTGACGGCACAGACGACATGGTCGCCGTCCGACAGCAGGCGGAAGGTCCCCGCGAGATAATGAATGCGCGCGGCTCGGCCGCTCCCGCTCATCAGCATGCTCATCACTCCTCCGGCGCGTCGAACAGACCGGGTTGAGGCGCGACATAAGATCGGCGCGGCTTGCGCTCAACCGGCGCTGGCTGTCCTGACGAGCTGACCGAAGCGTCGATCTCGCCATCGCCGAAGCGCAGGCGCAGCTCGCGCGCCGCCGTCGCGGCAGCCGCCGACATCAGGGTCTTGCCGTCGCGGTCGGTGACCCGAGCGAAACCGCGCTGCAGCGGTCGTTCCGGATGGGAGAGCTCGGCCATCTTCCATGCCGCGGACAGCCGCTCGCCGAGCCGCGCGATCCTGTGGTCGACGAGATCCCGCCGAAGGCGTCCGGCGATGAGGTTCATGTCCGCCCGGGCGCTTCCGGCGCGTGCGGCCAGCGACCGCGGAAGGCGCTCGGCGATCTCGTCGAGCCGCTGGGCGACGGGTTGGAAGATCGCTTGCGGCTCGGGCCAGCGGCACACCGTCAGGTCGAAACGCTCGCGCGCGCGCTCGGTGCGGCGCGCGAGGCAATGCTGGGCGCGGTGCGTGAGCTCGCCGAGCTCGGCGACAAGCTCGGAGCGGACCGGGACCGCCATCTCCGCTGCTGCGGTTGGCGTCGGCGCGCGGCGGTCGGAGGCATGATCGATCAGCGTGGTGTCGGTCTCGTGACCGACGGCCGAAATCAGCGGGATCGGCGATTCGGCCGCGGCACGCACCACCTCCTCTTCGTTAAAGGCCCACAAATCCTCGATCGAGCCGCCGCCGCGGGCGACGATCAGCAGGTCGGGGCGCGGCACGATGCCGGGGAAGCCGCGAATCGCTTCGGCGATCTTCGCCGCGGCGCCTTCGCCCTGAACGGGAACCGGCCACAGGATCACGTGGGTCGGGCAGCGGTCCTCGAGCCGGTGGAGAATGTCGCGGATGACCGCTCCGGTCGGCGAGCTGACCACGCCGATCACTCGCGGCAGGAACGGCAGCTTGCGCTTGCGCTCGGGCGCAAACAGGCCTTCGGCGGCGAGCGCCTTGCGGCGGCGTTCGAGCAGGGCCAGCAACGCCCCTTCGCCGGCGAGCTCCATGCGGTCGACGACGATCTGATATTTCGATCGCCCGGGATACGTCGTGAGCTTGCCGGTGGCGATCACCTCGGCACCGTCTTCGGGGCGGAACGCTAGCCCGCCAGCGCTGGTCCGCCAAATCACCGCGTCGATGCAGGCATTCTCGTCCTTGAGGGTAAAATAACAGTGCCCCGAACTGTGCCGCTTGAACCCGCTGATCTCGCCGCGGACGCGGACTTGGCCGAACGCACTCTCGATCGCCCGCTTCAGCGCGCCCGACAGCTCACTGACACTCTGCGCCGGCGAATTGTCGCCGGCAGCGACGTTCGCTAACAGCGAGCCACGCGTGTCGTCAGGGAGATCCATGGATATTCTGCTCTTGGGTTCCGGCGGGCGCGAGGATGCGCTCGCCTGGCGACTTAGGCAATCGCCGAGCTGCGGCAAGCTTCTCGCCGCGCCGGGCAATCCGGGCATCGCGCGCTGGGCCGAATGTGTCGCGCTCGACCCATGCGATTGCGCGGCGGTCGTCGAGCTGGCGAGGAGCACGGGAATCGATCTCGTCGTGGTTGGCCCCGAGGCGCCGTTGGTCGCCGGCGTGGCCGACGCCTTGCGGGCGGCGGGGATCGCCGTGTTCGGTCCAAGCGCCGCGGCGGCGGAACTCGAAGGATCGAAAGGCTTCACCAAGGACCTGTGCCGCGCGAACGGAATCCCGACGGCGGATTATGTGCGCGTGGACCGCGCGGCTGACGCGTTGGCAGCGCTCGGCGATTTCGGCACTCCAGTGGTGATCAAGGCGGATGGACTCGCGGCCGGCAAGGGGGTCACCGTCGCGGCCACGCGCGCCGAAGCCGAAGCCGCGGTTCGCTCTGCGGGCGACGGGCCGCTGGTCATCGAGGAGTTTCTTGCAGGCGAAGAAGCGAGCCTGTTCGCGCTGGTCGACGGTGAGACGGCCGTGTTCCTGGCCTCCGCCCAGGACCACAAGCGCGTCGGCGAGGGCGACACCGGCCCCAATACCGGCGGGATGGGCGCCTACGCCCCGGCCCCGGTCCTCACCGACGAGTTGCTGTGCCGTGCCATGGACGACATCGTCCGCCCCACCGCCGCGGCGATGGCGGCCCGTGGAACGCCGTTCAACGGCGTGCTTTATGCGGGGCTGATGCTGACCGCGGACGGGCCGAAGCTGATCGAATATAACGTCCGCTTCGGCGATCCCGAGTGCGAAGCGATCATGCCGCTGATCGCCGGCGACTTCGCCCAATTGCTCCACGCCGTCGCGGCTGGGCGACTAGCCGAGGCGCCAGCCCCGGCGCTCGAGCCGCGGCATTCAATGACGGTGATCGTCGCGGCTCGCGGCTACCCGGGCACTCCGGCGAGCGGCGGGACGATCCGCGACATCGACGCGGCCGAGCAGCTGCCCGGGGTCACCGTATTTCACGCCGGCACTGCGCAAACCGAAGCCGGGCTGATCGCCAAAGGCGGGCGGGTGCTGGCGGTGACTGCGGTGGCGGACAGCTTCGCCAACGCACGGGCGCGGGCGTATCGGGCGGTCGACCAAATCGACTTCGCCGACGGATTCCACCGCTCCGACATCGGCTGGCGCGAGCTTGCGCGGGAAACGGCATGAACCCGCTGTGGGACTATCTCTGGCCGGCTCTTTCCGCAGGACTGCTTGTCGGAGCTGTCGGCGGGATCGTCGGCTTCCGGCGCAAGCGCCTGGCGATCCCCCTGGTCGTCGCGGCGCTCCTCGCGCTCGGCGCGGCCGCGCTGTGGCACGGGCCGCTCGGCGCCGCCGACCGCTTCACCACTGTGGTCGAGCGCGACGCTCGCGACGCGCTCAAGGACCTCGAGATGACGAGGGTCAGCGCCGCCCTTCATCGCGGCCCGCTGAGCCGGCGCCTGATCCTGACCAAGCCCGCCGACCTCGCCCTGGACGACTTCCAGACGGCCGAGATCGCCCGGCTGATGGGGCAGGTGTCGGGGGTCAGCAGCGCGACCTGGGCGAAGGACGATGCGGGGCTTCCACTGCTCGCCGAAGGCGCGCTCGCAGCACTTGGCGGCTTCCTTGTCGGGCTGCTGCTCGCCTATCTGCTCGAGCTTCATCGACGCTACAATGCACAATGGAAATGGTGACCGCACATGGATTTGATTCGCGAATATTGGTGGCTGATCGTCGTTCTCGTGGCGCTGGTGCTGGCGTTCATCCTGTTGCGCCCGCGGCAGAGCGTCAGATTGACCGACAGCGCGCCGGTTCGCCCGCACATGCAGTCCCGGCCGCCGGAGGGCCGCGGGCTCGCCGGTGAAGCTGCCGACGCGACCAGCGACGTCACCGGGCAGCTGATCCGCGCCCAGGTCCATCGCGAGCTCGCCGGAGCGAAGGACCCCGCCGACGACTTCTGCCGGATGAAGGGCGTCGGCCCGAAGTTCGCCGACGCGCTCCACGGCCTCGGCTTTAACCGGTTCGAGCAGCTCGCCCATCTGACTCCGACGGAGATCGAGCGGCTCGATGGCCAGCTCGGCGCGTTCAGCGGGAGGCTCGTCCGCGATCGCGTCGTCGAGCAGGCCGATTACCTCGCTCGCAACGACACCGACGGTTACGAACAGGTGTTCGGCAAGCTCTAGCTCGCCGCCGCTTCCTCGCTCTCGGCCGGCTTGCGCCGCGGCCGCGAGGCGATGAGCTTGTCGATCTTGCGCCCGTCCATGTCGACGATCTCGAACGACCAGCCGTCGTGGCGAAAAACCTCGCCCGTATCCGGCAAATGTTTGAGCACCGACAGAGCGAACCCGGCGACGGTCGAATAGTCGCGGTCGTGGGGCAGGTTGATTCCGAGGCGGTCCGTCAACAGGTCCGCGCTCGCCGCTCCCGACACCAGCCAGCTGCCGTCGTCGCGTTCGAGTAGCGGCGGCTCCTCGCCCTGCTCGACGTCGTGGGCGAAGGTGCCGGCTAGCGCGGCGAGGATGCTTCCCGGAGTGACGATCCCGTCGAAATGGCCATATTCATCATGGACGAGCGCGAGGGGCACGTCGGCGCTGCGCAGCACCGCGAGCGCGTCCATCGCGTCCATGAGGTCGGGAATGACCGGCGCGTTGCGCGACAGACGGCCGAGGTCGATCGGCTTGCCCTCGAGCAGGCACGTCATCACGTCGCGGGTCTGGATCACGCCGATGATGTTGTCGACCGACCCGTCGGCGACCGGAACCCGGCTGTGCGACGTCTCCAGCAGCGCCTCGCGGATTTCCGCCTCCGTGGAGCTGACGTCGATCCAGTCGACCTCGGTGCGCGGAGTCATGACTTCGCGGACCGGGCGGTCGGCGAGCCGGACGATGCCCGAGATCATCGCCCGCTCGTCCTCCTCGAGCACGCCGGCGGTCTGCGCTTCCGCGACCACGAGATGGAGTTCCTCGGCCGTGACCTGGTTGCGTGACTGGCGGTCGAGGCCGAGCATCTTGAAGATCAGCTCGCTCGACCGCTGGAGGATCCACACGAACGGCGCCGTGATCACCGACAGCCAGCGCATCGGCCGCGACATGATCACGGCGATCGGCTCGGGCGAGCGCAGGGCGATCTGTTTGGGCACGATCTCCCCGACGACGAGGGACACGTAAGTCGTCAGCACGATGACCAACCCGAAGCCCGCGGTGCGCGCGGTGTCCGGGTCGAGTCCGAGATAATATTGCAGGCGCTGGGCCGACGGTTCGCCCAACTTCTCGCCGGAAAAGGCGCCCGCGAAGATCGCGATCAGCGTGATTCCGCTCTGCACGGTCGAGAGGAAGCGGCCGGGGTCGGCTGCGAGGTCGAGCGCGCAGCGGGCGCCGCCGCTGCCGCCCTTGGCCATGGCCTTCAGCCGCGCCTCGCGCGACGAAACGATCGCCAGCTCGCTCATCGCCAGCACGCCGTTCAACAGCACCAGCGCGAGGATCAGGACAACGTCGAGCCAGGGTATGGGGACAGGATGTTCGCTCATCGGCGTCGGCCACGTCTAGCGTGCCGAGGCGGGGCTTCACAAGCGGCGGTCGGTTCACACGCGGAACCATGTGTGCCATCGACCGGTTTCATCGCACCGCCAGGAGACCCCAACGCATGATTCGAACCCGCCGCATGGCCGCAATCGGACTGGGTGCGCTGGCGTTGACCGGTTGCGGCGTCTTCCCGGGACAGGGACCGGCGCCGGTCCTGGTCCGTCCAGCGGCATTCACCGCTCTGGGCGTGACCGCAGCCTACCTCAACGGCGACGTGATCAGCGGAAGCCGGGCTCGCGCGGGGAAGATGCGCGCGGCCGGAATCCGGCCGCTCGGCGCGGGCGAGGCGCCGGCCTACATGTATCGCGCCGAGCAGGAGCTGAGGCAGCAGACCGCGGGGATCGGGATCGACGTCATCCACCTTGCGGACGGTGTCCTCATCCGGGTGCCGGCATCGATGACCTTCGATCCGGGAAGTGCTGCGATCAAGCCGCAGATCGACGCCACGCTGACCGAGGTCGCGCGGACCGTGAAATCATTCAACCGGACCTATGTCGACGTGCTCGCCCACACCGACACGTCGGGCACGCCGTCGGGCAATCTCGCATTGTCGCAAAAGCGGGCGGCGGCGGCGGCCGTATTCCTCGGCCGGCGCGGCGTCGCCAAGGCGCGGATCGCCTCGCGCGGCCTCGGCGAAAGCGCGCCGCTCTACGCCGTCGAATCGAGCGAGGTCGAGAAAGCCGCCAACCGCAGGCTCGAAATCCGCCTGGTTCCGTATCGCGGCTAGCGCCGCTCGGCGAAGAACGCCCGCAGCTGGCCAGCCGCTTCGGCCTCGCCGATGCCGCCGAGCACATCGGGCCGGTGATGGCAGGTCGTCTGGGCGAAGATGCGCGGGCCATGGACCACGCCGCCGCCCTTCGGGTCCTCGGCCGCGAAGCGCAGTGCCTCGAACCGGGCAAGGGCGATCGCCGCGGCGCACATCGCGCACGGCTCCAGCGTCACCCACAGAGTGCAGTCATCGAGGCGCGAGGTGCCGAGCCTGGCTGCCGCCCCGCGGATCGCCTGCATCTCGGCATGCGCCGTCGGATCGGACGAGCCGCGCATCGCGTTGCGCGCTTCAGCAACCACCTCCTCGCCGCAGGTCACCACCGCACCGACCGGGACTTCGCCCGCGGCTGCGGCCTCGGCGGCAAGGTCGAGCGCCCGGCGCATCGGCGGTGGCAGCGGAAAGGTCACGCGCCGCCGCCTAGCCAAGGCAGCGGGCGCTGTCAGCTATTGCGCGTTGGTGATGTTGGCCTGGACCTGGTTAGCCGGGCGCTTCACTTCGAGTGCGGGTACGGTCACGGTGGCGTTCTTGGTGCCGATCTCGACCGACCCGGTCTGCACGTCAAACGCTGGCGTCTGCCCGCCTTTGGCCTGGACGCCGTTGTGCGTCGCGCTGATTTGCGGCGCCTTCGCGCCACGGATCTGGCTGATGTCGACGAATCCCGTGGCGACCGCAGCGATGAGGGCCAGGACGATCAGGATCAGGATCAAAAGGAGCGCGCGCATGCGGCCTTAACGCTGTTATGGCCGCAGGGTTGCCGTTGCGCTCGGCGTTGACGAAACCAGCCCCAGCCGCTAACGGGCGGCGCTTTCCGGGCGCATCCAAGTGCCCTGAACCAAAATCAGGATAAAAACCATGTCGCGGGTTTGCGAGCTGACCGGCAAGGGCCGGCAGGTGGGCAACAATGTTTCCCACGCCAATAACAAGACGAAGCGCACGTTCCTGCCGAACCTGCAGAACGTCACTTTGATCTCCGATGCCCTCGGGCAGAGCGTCAAGCTGCGCGTTTCGACGCATGGCCTGCGCTCGGTCGAGCATGTCGGCGGGCTCGACAACTGGCTGCTGAAGACCAGCGACGACAAGCTCAGCCCGAAGGTTCGCAAGCTCAAGAAAGAGATTGCGAAAAAGGCGTCCGAGCAGGCCGCCGCCTGACATTCGCTTGCGGCCGGCTCAAGCCGGCTCGGATCGAACGTAAAGTTTTGTAACGGCACGGAAAAACCCTGAACACAGGCTGCAACCTGCGTTCAGCATCCATTGCCCGCGAATCACGCATAAGCCTCGTCATCCGGCGGGGTTTCCCCCTTTTCCCCGCCACGCCTGGACACAGGCAGTTTCCCTCGCGTCGCGTAACGAGGGGGGCCCGGCGCGGGAGATCGCGCCGGGCCCATTTTTTATGCGGTCTCGAACAATCTCGCGAGCTGCTCGACCATCGCTCCGGCAAGCTGGTCGGCGTCCATGATGGTGACCGCGCGCTCGTAATAGCGCGTCACGTCATGGCCGATGCCGATCGCGATCAGCTCGACCGTCGAGCGCTTCTCGATCCATTCGATCACCTGTCGCAGGTGCCGCTCGAGGTAGGAGCCGCCGTTGGCGCTCGCGGTCGAATCGTCGACGGGAGCACCGTCCGAAATCACCATCAGGATGCGCCGCTCCTCGGGGCGCGCAATCAGGCGGTTGTGCGCCCACAGCAGCGCCTCGCCGTCGATATTCTCCTTGAGCAGCCCCTCGCGCATCATCAGGCCGAGGTGCCGGCGCGCGTGGCGGTAAGGCTCGTCGGCGCGCTTGTAGATTATATGTCGGAGGTCGTTGAGCCGCCCCGGGCTCGGCGGACGCCCATCGGCGAGCCAGGCTTCGCGGCTCTGCCCGCCCTTCCAGCCGCGGGTGGTGAAGCCGAGGATTTCGGTCTGCACGCCGCACCGCTCCAGCGTCCGGGCGAGGATGTCGGCGCAGATCGCCGCGATCGCGATCGGGCGGCCGCGCATCGAGCCTGAATTGTCGATCAGCAACGAGACGACGGTGTCGCGAAATTCGATGTCGCGCTCGATCTTGAACGACAGGGCGTGGGCGGGATTGACCACGACCCGCGCCAGCCGTGCGGCGTCGAGCAGCCCTTCCTCCTGGTCGAAGTCCCAGCTGCGCGTCTGCTGCGCGAGCAGGCGGCGCTGCAAGCGGTTGGCGAGGCGCGTGACGACCGTCTGCAATCCGCCCATCTGCTGGTCGAGATAGGCGCGCAGCCGCCCGAGCTCCTCGTCGTCGCACAGCTCGACGGCTTCGACGATCTCGTCGAAGCGGGTCGTGTACACCTTGTAGTCGGTCTCCGGAGCGAGGTCCCAGTTACGGCGGCCGGCCGAAGCGAAGGCGCTGTCGGTGACGTCCTCTCCGGCGGCCGATTCCTCCTCGCCCATTTCCATCTCGTCCGAGCCGCGGTCGTCCGCTTCGCCTTCTTCGGCGTCCTCCCCGCGCATCTCGACGTCGCCGGCGGCAGGCGTGGCTTCGTCGCCTTGCTCGCTGTCCTCGCCGCCGCCCTGGTCGCCCTCGGCCTCGTCGCCGCCCTCTTCGGGCTGCTCCTCGGTGAGGTCTTCGGCGACAGCGAGATCGAGGTCCTCCAGCAGCCGCCGCGACAGTTTGGCGAACGCGGCCTGGTCGTCGAGGGTCATCGCCAGCGCGTCGAGCTCGCGGCCGGCCTTGTCCTCGATCCACGGGGTGATGAGCTTGAGCCCGGAGAGCGCGGCCTGCGGGGCCGCTTCGCCGGTCAGCCGTTCGCGGGCGAGCAGCGCGACCGCGGTCGACAGCGGCACTTCCTCGGCGGTCCGGGCGCGGACGATTGCATCACCGCGCACCCGCGCCTCGGTCAGCCGGTTGAGATTGTCGCGCACGCCGCTCATCGAACGCGCGCCCAAGGCTTCGACCCGCGCCGTCTCCAGCGCGTCGAACACCGCGCGGGCGTCAGCGTCGGCCGGCGCGATTCGGTTGTGCACCGCGGCGTCGTGATAACGCAGCTTGAGGGCCAGTGAGTCCGCCGCCCCGCGCGCTTCGGACACCAGCCTCGGCTCGAGCGCCGGCCCAGGCGAGGGCACGCGCGCGGTCTTGCCCGACGGCGGTGCCGACTCGGTTGCGAAGACGACGTCGACGTCAGGGTCCTTGGCGATCGCCCGGGACGCTCCGGCGAGCGCGCGGCGGAAAAGGTCGATTCGGTCGGCCATGCCGCGTCTCTACAAGGATGTGGGGAGACCAAGAAGTTCCATGCCGAAACAAAAATCGGCTCGCAGACCCAAAAGGTTAATAGCGAGTTGACTCGCCGGCGAATTGCCGTTCCAACTCCTCCCCCCGTGCGCAGGGGTGCGCACCTGTAATGCTTGCAAGGAGGGAAACTTGGGCAAGAATAAAGACGGCGGCCTCATCGGCCTCGACGACTATAGTGACGTGCGGCCGATCGTTGCTGGCGGGTTGACCCCGCTCACCGACGCCGCGAACTTCAACTCCGGATTCCACTGGGATACCTCAAGCGGGCTTCCGACTCACATCCAGGATCTCGTCAACAGTTACCTGGCCTACGGCACGCTGGTTCGCGACAAGCCGGTGCTGCCGGAAGGTGCGAATGTGCCGGGCACGGTCAGCTGGCAACTCGATTCGGGAACGACGCTCGACGTCGGATCGGACAACACGATCACCTGGGGCTTCTTCGACGGCAAGCATTACACCGGCGTCAACAACAACCCTCACAACGGTGAAGGCCAGGGCTACTCCCCGTTCAGCGCCGCTCAAAAAGCCGCGGCGCGGGTTGCCATCCACAATTGGGACGACCTGATCGCTCCCAGCTTCCAGGAAAAGGCATCGGGACCCGGCGTCAGCACCTGGGCTCAGAATACCACTGACATCCTGCTGGCGAACACGACGACCGGTCCAGCCCAGGCGTGGGCCTATTATCCGGGGTCGGACCACCAATACCAGCGCCTGAGCAGTGACGTGTGGATCGCCGATCCCCGTGCGAACAGCAGCAACGGCCAGCTAGACCCGGGATTCTACGGCCTGCAGACGCTCAATCACGAGCTCGGCCACACGCTCGGGCTGTCGCATCCCGGCTCATACAATTTCGGCGACGACAATGACGGCGACGGCGTGCCCGATCCGATCAACTATTCGACGGACGCGCAATATTTCCAGGACAGCAACCAGTTCACGATCATGTCCTATTTCGACTCGTTCGAAACGGGCGCTCAGAACGTCGACTGGAACATGATGCGGTTCCTGTACCCGTCGACGCCGATGGTCGATGACGTGTACGTCATCCAGCAGAAATACGGCGCCGACACGACCACTCGTACCGGCGACACGACCTACGGCTTCAACGCCACCAGCGACGTGTGGAATCCAGCGATGAGCTTCCACAACGGCGAGCTGTTCACGATCTTCACGATCTACGACGCCGCCGGTCACGACAAGATCGACCTGTCCGGCTATTATACGTCGTCGGTCATCGATTTGCGCGAAGGCGCCTACAGCAGCGCTGGCGGAGCCGGGGCCTACGACCCCGATCTCGCCGGGACTCAGCTGACGCTGGCGCAGATCAATGCCAACAACGCGGCCGCCGGCCTCGGCGCCCGCACCGACCGCCTCTATCATATCTACTTCGAGGGCAATTGGTCGGACGACGGCGGGGTGACGTTGGTCAACGAAGGCAACAGCTGGAAAGAGATCACCGGCACCGGCGACCAGTATCTGATGGAAGACAATATCGGCATCGCCTACGGCGCGGTGATCGAGGATGCGATCGGCGGCCACGGCAACGACCGGATCAATGGCAACCAGGCCGACAACTCGTTCACCGGCGGCGAGGGAGCCGATACCTTCATCCTCGCCGATTACAGCGGGACCATCCCCAATCCGGCGCACCCCAACGGAGTCGCTGTCACGGACCTGTCGACCGACACGATCACCGACTTCGCCACTGGCGAGGACAAGATCGACCTGACGTCCTACGGTCATCTGACCGCGGCCGACGTGACCTATGACGGGACCGATCTGCACTGGAGCGCGAACGGACACGATTATTCCGTTCACCTGCTCGGGCACGCGATCGACATCAATAACGACATCATCTTCGGCTAAGGCGCCGGCATTGCAATTCGGGGCGTCACCCTTCGGGGTGGCGCCCTCTTTTTTTGCTCACGCCTTGCCGGCGACGCTTTCGGGCAGGTCCTCGCCGAACACGCGCTGGTAATATTCGGCGATCAGCGGGCGCTCGGCTTCATCGCACTTGTTGAGGAAGCTCACCCGGAACGCATAGCCGACATCGTTGAAGATGTGTGCATTCTGGGCCCAGCTGATCACCGTGCGCGGGCTCATCACGGTCGAGATGTCGCCGTTGATGAAGCCCTGGCGCGACAGATCGGCGACCTTGATCATCTTGTCGACGATCTCCTTGCCGCCCGGCTCGTCATATTCGCCCGACTTGGCGAGGACGATCTGAGCCTCGACCGCGGCCGGCAGATAGTTGAGCGTGGTGACGATGTTCCAGCGGTCCATCTGGCCCTGATTGATCGCCTGCGTGCCGTGGTAGAGGCCGGTGGTATCACCGAGGCCGACGGTGTTGGTCGTCGCGAACAGCCGGAACCAGGGGTTGGGGCGGATCACCCGGTTTTGGTCGAGCAGGGTGAGCTTGCCCTCGGCCTCGAGCACGCGCTGGATGACGAACATCACGTCCGGGCGGCCGGCGTCATATTCGTCGAACACCAAAGCGACCGGGTGCTGCAGAGCCCAAGGCAATAGACCTTCGCGGAACTCGGTGACCTGCTGGCCCTCGCGCAGCACGATCGCGTCGCGCCCGACGAGGTCGATTCGGCTGATATGCGCGTCGAGATTGATGCGAATCATCGGCCAGTTGAGGCGTGCCGCGACCTGCTCGATGTGGGTCGACTTGCCGGTGCCGTGATAGCCCTGGACCATGACCCGGCGATTCTTCGAGAAACCGGCGCAGATCGCCATCGTCGTGTCCGGGTCGAACACGTAAGTCGGGTCGAGGTCGGGTACGCGTTCGTCGGCCTCGCTGAAGGCGGGCACTTCCATGTCCGAATCGACTCCGAACGCATCGCGCACCGTCACAATCTTGTCCGGCGCTGCAAGCACAGTTTCGGCACGGCTTTCGGGGTCGGCGTTGGGGAGATCAGTCATCGCGTCGCGCCTTAAGGGAATGGCGCGCCGGTCTCAACTCGCCTGAACCTTTTCGGGCAGCGGAAAGAGCGTCGCGAAGCGGCGGGCGAGCGCCATATCGCCCTCGATCGCGATCGTCTCGAACGGCGCGCCGCCGTGGATCACGGCGGCGACCGCGCTCGACGGGCCGACGAAGGTCACGTCGCAACCCTCGGGTTCGCGGCGTTCGACCTCCAGCCGTCCGTCGCGCACCCGCGTCACGTAGGAGGCATCCCCGAAGCGGAAGCCGACGCTGAGGTCGAGGCCCGCCGCCCGCTCGGCTGAAATCAACGTCTGCAAGGACATGACGACCGATACGTGGCTCATCCGCAGCGCCGGATTGTGCAGCGGGCTGCGCGCCGCCCATTTGCCCAACGACGCGATCAATGGGACGACCTCGAGGCCCCAGTCGGTCGCTTGATAGACCTGCACCGACGCCGGCGGCGGAAGCTTGTTCCGGCGCACGAGGCCACGCGACTCGAGTTCGCCCAGCCGCTGGGTGAGCACGTTGGCGCTAATCCCTTGAAGGTCGGATTTGAGCTCGGAGAATCGCCGTGGCCCGTACGCGAGCTCGCGCAGCACCAGCATGGCCCAGCGCTCGCCGAGCAATTCCATCGCGTGGGCTAGTCCGCAGGCGTCATCGAAGCGCTTTTTCTCGTCGCTTTTCCGAGTCGTAGTTATTTTTTCTAACTGCATGGTTGCAATTTATAACTTCAGGCGTCAAAAAGCAAGCGAATCGAGTCGCCAACATGGGAGAAAGACGATGCCACAGATGATTTTCGTGAACCTGCCGGTGCAGGACCTGAAACGCTCCAAGGCCTTCTATGAGGCGATCGGCTTCCGCAACGAGCCCAAATTCTCGAACGACGCTGCGGCAATGATGGTCCTGTCAGACACCATCTCGGTGATGCTGCTCACTCACCCCTTTTATGCAACGTTCACCCGCAAGCCGATTGCCGACGCCCACAACAGCAGTCAGGTGCTGCTGTGCATTTCATGCGACAGCCCAGCGGAAGTCGATCGGATCACCGAGGCTGCCGGCACGGCCGGCGGCAAGATCGACGTTTCGCAGGAAGACCAGACCAAGGGCGGCCCAATGTACGGCCGCGACTTCGAGGATCCCGACGGCCACCAGTGGTCGCCGATGTGGATGGACCCGGCCTTCGCCGAAAAAGGCGCTCACCCGGCTGAAGAATCCGCGGCCGCGTAACAATCCAGAAGGAGGGGAACATGCCAGTCAATCCCGATGCCGCAATCGAGATCACCGCTTTCCGCTGGGTGCCCGGCTTCGCCCAGGGCCTCGTCCGTGACCTTCGGCTCCGCTGGGCGATGGAGGAGGTCGGGCTCGACTATCGAGTCCGCCTGCTCGGCCCGGAGCGCCCGGTCGACTATCTGCGCGAGCAGCCGTTCGACCAGGTGCCGTGCTTCAGCGACGGAGTCGTCCGGATCTTCGAGAGCGCCGCGATCGTCCAATATATCGGCGAGAAGAGCGAGATCCTCCTGCCGCGCGACCCGCAGGGCCGCTACCGCGCGATCCAGTGGACGTATGCCGCGGTCAACAGCGTCGAGCCAGCGATCAACAACCTCTTCGCGGTCACCGTTTTCTACGCC
>Ga0207678_10000994_pt1 | contig 25831 bp, 23 predicted proteins | sample KBSC63metaG_FD_184319 | JGI IMG/M metagenome (GOLD analysis project Ga0207678, IMG submission 184319) | Corn rhizosphere microbial communities from Kellogg Biological Station, Michigan, USA - KBS C6-3 metaG (SPAdes) (version 2) | ecosystem: Host-associated > Plants > Roots > Rhizosphere > Soil ... | reverse complement strand
CGATCCGGCGCAGCCCGGGCACCCCGTTGGCGAGGCCCCGCCGCTCCAGCTCGGCGAGCCGTGGCAGCTCCGCCTCCCGCGTCGCGACGATCACCTTGCCGGTGCGGCGGGCGTCGATGCGGCGCTCTGAGCAGTAGGCGTAGAGAAGCTCGGCGCCGGCGACGCAGAGCCGCGCCTTCAGCGATCCCGGCGCGTAGTAGATGCCGGCATGGATGACGCCGCTGGAGTGGCCGCTCTGGTGGGCGGCGAGCCGGGCCTCGCGCTCGAGGACGACGACGTCGGAGTCGGGGTGGCGTCGCTTCAGCTCGCGAGCGGTCGCGATCCCGACGATCCCGCCGCCGACCACGCAGGCGTCGCAGCTCGGTGGTGGGGAGCCGGTCATCCGTCAACGGTATGCCGCCTTCGGCCGCCGGCGCTGGTTCAATCGTGGCGTGGGAGAGCCGAGCCGCAGGTCGCTCCGCAGCCGCGGCGCATCGTTCGCACTCGCGATCGCCGGGGCGATCCTGGCGCTGATCGGCGGCTTCCTCCTCTACGCGCGCCAGGAGCTGTTCCAACCCGACGGCCTCGCCGATCGCGCCCGGACAGCGCTCGAGGACGAGCGCACCCGGCTCGCGATCGCGCAGCCGATCGTCGACGGGATCGTCGACTCCGGGTCCGGGGAGCTCGTCAACGCTCGTCCGTTCATCGAGTCGATCGTCGTCTCCGCGCTCGGCACACCGCCCGTGAAGGCAGCCTTCACCGAGGCCGTCAAGGCGATCGACACGAAGCTCGCCGGCCGGACCCCGAACACGCTGCTGCTCAACCTCACCGACGCAACCGTGCTCGCGGCGAAGGCCCTCGACGCGCTCGCCCCGCAGCTCGCCAAGGGCGTCGTCCCGAAGGAGATAACCGACGTCAAGGCGGCGATCCTCGACAGCGAGATCACGATCACGCCGCTGAGCTGGGTCCGAGAGGTGGACGTGCTCGGGATCGTCCTGCCGATCCTCGCCGCCCTGCTGCTCGCCGCCTCCGTTGCGGTCGCGCCGGTGCGCCGAACTGCAGTGCAGCGTGCCGCGATCGCGATTGCCGCGGCCGCCGTCCTCGGGCTGATCGCGATCCTCGTCGGACGCTCGCTCGCCCTCGGGCAGATCGATGACCCGCTGTTCCGCGACGCCGCCGGTGCAGTCTGGGACGCGATCCTCGGCGACCTCGTCACCTGGACGCTCGGGATCGGGCTCCTCGCTCTCCTGCTCGCCGCCGCCGCCCGCTTCGGCGCGGGGCAGATCGACCCGCTCGCGCCGATGGCCCGCGCCGCCGCGCTGGCACGCTCGCAGCCGTCGCGACCGATCGTCGGCGTCCTCCGGGCCCTCGCGATCGGCGCCGTCGGCGCCTGGATGATCCTCGCCCCGATCTCGGCGCTGACCGCCTTCGCGGTGCTCGCCGGCGCCTGGCTCGTCTACGTGGCGATCATCGAGCTGCTCGCGATCCTTGCTCCGGTGGAAGCCGCAGCCGGCGCGTCGCGACGCCGGTTCCAGCCGGCGCGACTCGCGATCGCCGGCGCGCTGCTGGTCGGCGTCCTCGTGGTCGTCCTCGTCGTCGGCGGCGAGAACCGGACCGAGGCGCGTCCGCCCGGCCCGCCGGAGGCGTGCAACGGCTACCGGGAGCTCTGCGACAAGCGGATCGACCAGGTCACGTTCCCGGCCACCCACAACTCGATGTCGGCCGCCGCAGAGGCGGGCTGGTTCCTGCCGAACCAGCGCTACGGGATCACCCGCCAGCTCGACGACGGGATCCGGGGACTCCTGATCGATACCCATTACGGCGTTCCCCGCGGCAGCGGACGCGGGCTCGGGGAGGTCATCACCGACCTCGACAAGGAGAACAAGACCCGCAAGGAGGTCGTCGCCGAGCTCGGCGAGGAGACGGTCAAGCGCGCCGAGGATCTCGTCGGCCAGCTCGCGTTCAGCGGCGCCCCGCAGGACCAGGCCAAGCCGTACCTCTGCCACGTCCTCTGCGAGCTCGGCGCCACACCGTTCGACGACGCTCTCGCCGGGATCAAGTCGTGGATGGACTCCCACCCGGACGAGTTCCTGATCATCTTCATCGAGGACGTCGTCAGCCCCGAGGAGACGGCCCGGGCCTTCGAGCGCTCGGGTCTGCTCCGCTACGCGTGGACGCCGGAGCCGGATACGGTTTGGCCGACCCTCGGCAGCCTCATCGAGCAGGACAAGCGGCTGCTCGTGATGGCCGAGAACGACGCCGGGAACGGCCAGTTCCCGTGGTATCAGGAAGGCTTCAGAGACCTCGTGCAGGAGACCCCGTACACGTTCGACAGCGCCAAGCAGATCAGCGGCTGGTCGAGCTGCCGGCCGAACCGCGGCAATCCGAACAACCCGCTCTTCCTGGTCAACAACTGGATCGAGAAGATCCCCCGCGATCCGAAGCTGCAGGGCCGGATCAACTCCTACCGGACGCTGCTCGACCGCGCCCACGAGTGCACGAGGCGGCGTGGCATGAAGCCGAACATCATCGCGGTCGACTACTACAACGAGGGCGATCTGCTCGGCGTAGCCAACACCCTGAACGGCGTCGCCGCCGACGCGACGCCGACCGTGCGGACGACGCGGTGAGCGCGGTCCCGTCCCCGCCGCTTCAGCCGCAGCTCGCCCGCTCGGCGAAGAAGCTCCCGACCGGCGACGGCTGGGCGTACGAGCCGAAGTACGACGGCTTCCGGGCGCTCGTCTTCCGCGACGACGACGTCTTCGTCCAATCGCGCGGCGGCAAGCCGCTCGGCCGCTACTTCCCGGAGCTCGACTTCCCGTCCGGCGACTACGTGCTCGACGGAGAGCTCGTCATCCTCGACGACGACGGCGCCGAGGTCTTCGACGCCCTGCAGAACCGGATCCATCCGGCCGAGTCGCGGATCAACCGCCTCGCCGGCGAGACCCCGGCCCGCTTCCGCGTCTTCGACCTGCTCGCGCAGGACGGCGAGAGCCTGATGGAGCGGCCGTTCGCGGAGCGCCGCTCGGCGCTCGTCAAGCTGGTCTCGGGGTTCGCGGGGGCGGTGGAGGAGGGCCCGGGCGGCTGGACCGCCGGCTCGATCGAGCTGACGCCGCTGACCCTCGACCCCGATGCGGCTGCACCGTGGTTGGAGGGCGGCGAGGGCGTGATCGCCAAGCAGCTCGACGCGTCCTACGAGCCCGGCAAGCGGACCGCGATGGTCAAGATCAAGCGACTGCGCACGATCGACGCGGTCGTCGCCGGCTGGCGGCCCGGCAAGGAACCCGAGACCGTCGGCTCGCTGATGCTCGGCCTCTACGACGGCGACGAGCTCCGCGTCGTCGGCCACACCTCCGGCCTCAAGGCCGCCGAGAAGCGCGAGCTGGTCGAGACCCTCGCGCCCTACGAGACCGGCGACCGCGGCTCCGCCGACCCGAGCCGCTGGGCCGGCGACCGCGACCTCGAGTGGGTCTCGCTCCGGCCCGAGCTCGTCATCGAGGTCAGCTTCGATCACGTCAGCGCCGGCCGGATCCGTCACGGCGCCCGGATCCTCCGCTGGCGCGAGGACAAGGACCCGTCCGCCTGCACGATCGACCAGCTCGACCAGTAGGCCCGCGGCCAGCCGAACTGCTCTATTCCTTCTTCGCCTTGCTCGGCTGGACCCGCTTCGGCTCGCCCTTCTGCTTGCGGAAGTGGGGTGGCCACGGGGCGTCGCCGAGGCCTTCGGCCTCGTCCCGCGCGGCGAGGTCGAGGAGGGCATCGAGGCGGCCGGCGTGCTCGTCGATGTCCGCCGACGGGTCGCCGTGGTCGCGGATCCGGTCCGGCACCGTCCGCAGCGTGAAGGCGCCGGGGTCGACGTCGGCGACCTCGTCCCAGTCGAGCGGCGTGCTGACGCGGGCGTCGGGAACCGGGCGGACCGAGTAGGCCGAGGCGACGGTCCGATCGCGGGCGTTCTGGTTGTAGTCGACGAAGACCCCGTGCCGCTCCTCCTTCCACCATTTGCTGGTCGCGAGCTTCGGGACCCGGCGCTCGACCTCGCGGGCGAGGGCGAGGGCGGAACGGCGGACGTCGTCGAAATCCCACTCGGGCTCGATTCGGACGTTGACGTGGATGCCGCGGTTGCCACTCGTCTTCGGGAAGCCGACCAGGTCGTGATCGGCGAGCACGTCGCGGGCGCAGAGCGCCACCTTGCGGACGTCGTCCCAGCTCGCCTCCGGGGTCGGGTCGAGGTCGACGCGGAGCTCGTCGGGACAGTCGAGATCGGCGCGCCGGCACGGCCACGGGTTGAAGTCGATGACGCCGAGGTTGACCGCCCAGACGAGGTGGGCGGCATCGTTTGCGCAGAGCTCGCGGGCGGAGCGGCCGCTCGGGAAGTGGACCGTCGCCGACTCGAGCCATTCCGGCGCCCCCTTCGGGACCCGCTTCTGGAAGAAGAACTCGCCGGCGGCCCCGTCGACGAAGCGCTTCAGCGTGGTCGGGCGCTCGCGCAGGTGGATCACCGCGGCATCTGCGACGGCCACGTAGTACTCGGCCAGCTCGAGCTTGGTGATCGGCGGATCGGTGTCGGCGAAGAACGGCTTGTTCGGGCTCGACAGCCGGACCTCGCGGCCCGCCGCCTCGATCGTCGTCGCCTCCTTCGCCATCGTGGGTCAGGGTATCCAGAGACAACTCCGGCGGAATGCTCCGCTGCGCGTCCGCTTCCGCCGGGCCTTGTCGCAGCGGATCGCTGTGATCTTGGCGCTCGGTAGGTTGCACGCGGAATGGGAAACCCGGAGACACTGACCTACGAGCGCCACGGCCGGATCGGCCGGATCACGCTCGACCGGCCCGAGCGCGGCAACGGGATCACGCTCGAGATGCCGGCCGAGCTCGGCGCCGCGGTCGAGGAGGCCAACCTCGACCCCGAGGTCCACGTGATCGCCCTCGCCGGCAACGGCAACGGCTTCTGCGGCGGCTACGACCTCGGCTCCGCCGAGACCTTCGGCGCCGGTTCCGGAGGCGAGCCGAGCGGCAGCCCCGGCGACCCGGCGACGGTCGCGGCCAACCACGACCCGGAGCGGACCTGGGACCCGGTGCTCGACTTCCAGATGATGTCGCGGAACCTGCGCGGCTTCATGTCGCTGTTTCATTCCGACAAGCCGGTCGTCTGCAAGGTCCACGGCTTCTGCGTCGCCGGCGGCACCGACATGGCGCTCTGCTCGGATCTGATCGTCGTCGAGGACCGCGCGAAGATCGGCTACCCGCCGGCCCGTGTCTGGGGCGTGCCGACTTCGATGCTCTGGGCGCAGCGGATCGGACTCGAGCGCGCCCGGCGGCTGCTCTTCACCGGCGACTCGATCGACGGGCTCACCGCCGTCGAGTGGGGCCTGGCCACCGAGGCGGCGCCGCTTGCCGACCTCGACGAGGCGTTCGAACGGCTGCTCGAGCGGATCGCGCGGCTGCCCGTCAACCAGCTCGTCATGCACAAGCTCGCGATCAACGCGCCCCTGCTCGCCCAGGGCCTCCACGGCAACCAGGTGATGAGCGTCTTCTTCGACGGGATCGCCAGGCACACGCCGGAGGGCTACGAGTTCGCGCGTGAGGCCGCCCGGGACGGGTTCAGGGAGGCGGTCCGGGGTCGCGACGAGCCGTTCGGCGACCACGGCCTCTCGTGAACGCGTGCATGATGCCCGGGCGATGATCCGCGTCCACCGGATTCCCTTCTCCACGAACGTCGAGCGCGTCGCCCTCGCCGCCGGCCACAAGGGGATCGAGCTCGAATGGGTCGATCACCGGCCCGACGATCGAACGGCCGTGATCGAGCTCAGCGGCCAGCGCCTCGTCCCGATCGCCGAGTTCGGCACGGAGGTCATCCGCGGCTCGATGCGGATCGTCGAGCACCTCGAGGCCGAGCATCCCGAGCCGGCGCTGATCCCATCCGGCGAGAGCGAGCGTGCCGCGGCGCTGATCGCGGTCGACTGGTTCGACCGGGTCTGGAAGGGACCGCCGAACGCCCTCGACGGACCCGAGCCGCCCGACGGCGACGCGCTGCGCTCCCGGTCGCGGCTCTGGACCCGGTGGCTGGTCGACCTCCTCGCCGACCGTCGCTACTTCGGCGGCGACGAGCTCGGCATCGTCGACGTCTGCGTCTTCCCGTTCCTCAAGTACGCCGTCCTCGATCCCGCCGACGGCGACGACGAGCGCTTCCACGCGATCCTCGCCGAGCTGCTGCGAGCGGACGAGCACCCGCTGCTCGACGACTGGGTCCGCCGGGTCGACGCCCACCCGAGATAACCGCGCGACTCGCGGCCCTCTGGGCCGCTCGACTGCGCCGGCCGACCGGGTCACGCCCCGGTCGGCCTCCCGACACGCCTACGCAGGAACCCGGTGGATCTCGAACAGGTTCGTGCCGAGCTCCTGGTCGGGCAGCCCGGCCGTCACCGCGATCAGCTCGCCGGGCTTGGCGACGCCCTCGCGGCGGGCGATCATCGCGCTGTCGGCGAGCAGGTCCCGCAGCTCGCCCCACTGGTCGTGGAGCACGCAGCGAACCCCGAACAGGAGGTTGAGCCGGCGGACGGTCTCCTCGCGCGGGGAGATCGCCAGGATCGGCACCTCGGGCCGGAGCGCCGAGACGATCCGGGCCGTGCGGCCGCTCTGGGTCGGGACGACGATCGCAGCGAGCCCGAGACGGTACGTCGAGCCGACCGCGCCCTGGGCGACGGCGGTCGCGACGTCGTCGCCGTCGATCTCGACCCGATGCAGGAGCCAGTCGCCGTAGGGGAGGTCCTGCTCGGTCGCCCGGGCGACGCGGTCCATCACCGCGACCGCCTCGACCGGGTGGTCGCCGATCGCCGTCTCCTCGGAGAGCATGACCGCGTCCGTCCCGTCGTAGATCGCGTTGGCGACGTCGGTGACCTCGGCCCGCGTCGGGCGATCGCTGGTCACCATCGAATGGAGCATCTGGGTCGCGGTGATGACCGGCTTGGACTTGCTGCCGGCGAGGCGGATCAGGCGCTTCTGGGTCGCCGGCACCGCCTCGATCGGCAACTCGATGCCGAGGCCGCCGCGGGCGACCATGATCCCGCTCGTCGCCGCGTCGACGATCGCCTCGGCCTGCTCGGCGGCCTGCGGCTTCTCGATCTTCGCGATCAGCGGGATGTCGGAGTGGCGCTCGGCGAGCCGCTCGTTGACGGGCTCGAGGTCCTCGGGAGAGCGGACGAACGAGACGGCGAGGAGGTCGATGTCGTGATCGACGGCGAAGTCGACCCACCCGAGGTCGGTCAGTCCGGCCGCGGGCATGGCCGCGCCCGAGCCCGGCAGGTTGACTCCCTGGTGGGAGGCGACCCGCCCGCCCGCCTCGATGGCGCAGCGGATCGCGTCGTCGTCGACCTCGACGGCCCGCAGCCGCACGCGCCCGTCGGCGAGGTAGATCGGGTCGCCCTCGTCGACCGCCGCGGTCAGCCCGTCCCAGCCGACCGGAAGCAGCTCGTCCGAGCCGATCGTCCCCTCGTCGGTCGTCAGCGTCACCTCCTTGCCGGTCTCGATCTCGACGAAGCCGTTGGCGACCTCGTCGAGCCGCAGCTTCGGTCCCGGCAGGTCGCCGATGATGCCGACCCACTTGCCCATCAGCTCGCCGGCGGCGCGGATCCGCTCGACGTTCTCGGCGTGGCTCGACTCGTCGCCGTGCGAGAAGTTGAGCCGGAAGACGTCGGCTCCGGCCGAGATGAGCCGTTCGAGGATCTTCGGCGAGCGCGAGGCGGGGCCGACGGTGGCGACGATCTTGGTGCGGCGGTGGTCGGACATCAGAGGGCCTCGGTGGGATCCTCGCCGCGATCGCGCGGCCGCGCCGGCTTCGTCCCGGCGCTGCCGTGGGTCGGTCCGGGCAGCGGCTCGCCGGCGATCGTCGCCGGTCCCTCGGCGCCGTCGTCGACCTCGAGCCGCTGGATGAAGGGGAGGCGCCAGAGGGCGCTGGCGACGACGAGGCCGGCGGCGACCGAGAGCATGCAGATGAACCACTGCCCGGCGCTCAGCAGCTCGAGGTCGAAGAACGCGCGTGCCGGCTCGAGGGCGAGGATCGCCGCGTAGAGGCCGCCGAGCGCAGTGACCATCGCGAGCATGTACCCCTGGATGGCGATGTGCTCGCGGCCCGGCCCGCGCTCGAGCAGGAGGATGAAGGCGAGGCCGAGGACGATCAGGGTCGTCGTTGCGGCGGTTCGTCCCTCGTTCAGGGAGCCACCGAAGATCCCGTCGACGAGCGCGAAGGAGAGCAGCGAGCCGACCCCGATCCCGACCCCGGCCGGGACCGCGAACGCCGCCAGCGCCCGCAGCAGGCGACCGCGGTAGAGCGGGCCCTCGCTCGGCGCGAGCGCGAGCACGAACGACGGGATCCCGATCGTCAGCAGCGCTGCGACCGTGAGCTGGCGGGGCAGGAACGGGAAGGTGAAGCCGATCAGTGCCGCAGCGACGATCAGGAAGCCGGCGTAGACCGTCTTCGTCAGGTAGAGGCGCCCGAGGCGGTGGATGTTGCGGGCGATCCGGCGTCCCTCGGCGACGGCGCGCGGCAGCATCGAGAACTGGTCGCGGAGCAGGACGATGTCGGCGATCCCCTTGGTGATCTGGCTGCCGGAGCCCATCGCGACGGCGAGCCGCGCCTGCTTGAGGGCGGGCACGTCGTTGACGCCGTCGCCGATCATCGCCGTGAACCGGCCGGAGTCCGACAGCGCCCCGACGAGCGCCTTCTTCTGGTCGGGAGAGATCCGCGAGAAGATCGTGTTCTCGGCGGCGACCTCGGCGAGGCGCTTCGGGTCCTCCGGCAGCGACGGACCGTCGATGGCGCCGGCGTCGCGGTCGACGCCGAGCGCGTAGGCGACGGCCGTGACCGTCTGCGGAGCATCGCCGGAGATCAGCTTCAGGTCGACCTCCTGCTCGCGCATGAACTCGACCGTAGCGGCGGCATCGGAGCGCACCGTCTCCTCGAGGACGACGAGCGCCCGCGGCTCGATCCGCGGTGGCGGCTCGGCGCCGGGGTCGGCCGGGAGCGCGCCGAGGGCCTCGCCGAAAGCGACGACTCGCCGCCCGCTGCTCGTCTCCGCCTCGAGCCGGCGCTGCAGGTCCGCAGGCAGCGTCAGCGCGCCGGTGCCGGCGAGCACGTCGGGCGCCCCGAAGACGTAGCTGCGGGAGCGGCCGTCGCCGAGCGTCAGGCCGCTCCACTTCCAGCGCGAGGAGAACGGGACCTCCGCGGTGACGGCGGCGGCCCGCTCCGGGAACGCCTCGGCGATCGTCTCGAGCGTCCGGTTGCGCTCGCCGGCGGACGCCGCGAACGTCCCGAGCGCGCGCTCGGCGTCCTCGCGGCGGTCGGGATCGGTGCTGACGACCTCGACCAGCTCGAGCGTGCCGTCGGTCAGCGTCCCGGTCTTGTCGACGCAGATCGTGTCGACCGCCGCCAGCGCCTCGGTCGCGCTCATCTGCTGGACGAGGGTGTCCATGCGGGCGAGCCGGACCGCGGCAACGGCAAGGGTGACGCTCATCAGCAGCACCAGTCCCTCCGGGATCAGCGTGATCAACCCGGCGGTGGCGGTCTGGGCGGCCTCGGTGAAGTCGACGCCGCGGACGACGAAGCCGCCGAGCATCAGGATCGCCATCGGCACGAGCAGGATCGCCGTTGCCCGAAGGATCTGATCGACCTCGAGCTGCAGGGGGGAGGGCGGGTGCCGGAACTCCTTCGCCTGACCGGCGATCTTCTCGGCGTAGGAGTCGCCGCGGACCGCGTCGACCTCGTAGTGGCCGGAGCCCGAGGTCGCGAACGAGCCGGAGAGCATCCGGTCGCCCCGCCGCTTGCGGATCCCGTCCGACTCCCCGGTCAGCAGCGACTCGTCGACGGTCAGCCCGCGCGAGTCGACGACCTCGCCGTCGGCGACGAGCTGATCGCCGGGCGCGACCCGGATGACGTCGCCGGGGACGATCTCCTCGGCGCGGAGCTCGATCCCACGCCCGTCGCGGATCACTTCGGCCCGGGGAGCGACGAGCAGCGCGAGGTTGTCGAGCGTCTCCTTCGCCTTCACCTCCTGGCGGATCCCGATCGCAGAGTTGACGATCGCGATCACCCCGAACAGCGCGTCCGCCCAGAGCCCCTGGCTGAGGATGAGGATGAAGAAGACGAGGATGATCGCGTTGAAGAGCGTCAGGACGTTCGCCCGCACGATCGACCGCACCGACCGGCTCGTCTCGTGCTCGACGGGGCCGAGCCCGCGGAGCCGTTGCGCGGCCTCGGCCTCGCTCAGCCCGCGCACCTCGGTTGTGGCCTCTGACGCCGCCATCGACCTAAGGATGAACGAGGCGCCCACGCGGGCGCCCCGCGGCGGCTCAGTCGGCCCAGAACCCGTCCTCGGTGACGACCTCGCCGCCGAGGTCCCCGACCCGGACCGAGCAGAGGACGACCTCGGCGTCGCCGTCACCGTCGTTGTGGATCGCGCGCAGCGCCTGCGGGGCGATCCGCACGGCCGTCCCCGGCCCCGCCTCGAAGACGTCGTCGCCGATCTTGAAGGTGATCGTCCCGGCGGTGACGAGGTAGATCTCCTCCTGGGTCATGTGCCGGTGCCCGTAGCTGCCGCGCCCGCCGGTACCGGGCGGCATCCGACGCCAGGTGAGGGCGACCTGCTCGGCGCTGAGGCAGTCGGTGTAGGAGAGCATCTCGCCGAAGCCCTCGTACGCCGCCATGTAGTCGGTCGCATCGCCGCGGCTGCTGATCGTGTAATCGCTCATCGCTCCTCCGATCCGCGCTTGGACCTCCAGAATTGCACGAATCGCAAGTCATCTCCGATCCGAATAGGCTGCCGCGTCATGGCACCGAAACTGGACATCAACCTCGGCTATTGGGGAATCGGGCCGAAGGGCCAGGAGGCGATCGACCTCGTCAGGACGGCGGAGTCGAACGGCTTCGACGCAGTCTGGGTCGCCGAGAGCTACGGCTCCGACGTCGTCTCCGTGCTCGGCTGGCTCGCCGCGCAGACCGAGAGGATCAAGCTCGGCGCGGCGATCATGCAGGTTCCGGCGCGACCGCCGGCGGCGGCGGCGATGGCCGGCGCGACGCTGGACACGCTCTCCGGCGGCCGCTTCATGTTCGGCTTCGGCCCGTCCGGCCCGCAGGTCTCGGAGGGCTGGTACGGCGTCCCCTACGCGAAGCCCTGGGGGCGGACGCGCGAGTACATCGAGGTCGTCCGCGAGATCATCGCCCGCGAGGGACCGCTCGAGCATCACGGCGAGCACTACGAGCTGCCGATCGAGGGCGGCACCGGCCAGGGCAAGGCGCTGAAGCTCAACTTCCACCCGCTCCGCAACGAGATCCCGGTGTTCGTCGGCGCGATCGGCCGCAAGTCGGTCGAGATGGCGGCCGAGATCTGCGACGGCTGGATCCCGATCTTCTTCAGCCCCGACGCCTTCGAGGAGACCTGGGGTGAGCACCTCGAGAAGGGGTTCGAGAAGGGCGGCCGGACCCGGGCCGACCTCGAGATCAGCCCCTCGATCCAGGTCGCGATCGACGGCGACCTCGAGGTCGCACGGAACGTCGTCCGGACCGGCCTGCTCCTCTACCTCGGGGGGATGGGCAGCCGGGAGACGAACTTCTACGTCGATCTCGCCTGCCGGTTCGGCTTCGAGGAGGAGGCGCTTCGGGTCCAGTCGCTGTTCCTCGACGGCAAGCGCGACGAGGCCTTCCAGGCGATTCCCGAAGCACTCGTCGACGCGACGTCGCTGGTCGGCAGCGAGGCGGAGGTGAGCGAGCGGGTCGAGCGCTTCGCCGCGGTCGGGATCGACCGGCTGATCTGCTCCCCGGTCCACCTCGACGCCGGTCAGAGGACCCACACCATCGAGCGGCTGGCGGCGATCGTCGGCGCGCCTGCATCGGCCTGAAACCGCCTTCCCCGCTCCCGCTCCCGGGGGCATAATCACTTCCATGCCGGACTTGAATCCGGGAACCACATTCGCCGGTCACAGGATCGAGGGGATCGCCGGCCGGGGCGGGATGGGAACGGTCTACAGGGCCACCCACCTGGCGCTCGACCACGTCGTCGCGCTGAAGGTGATCGCCGCCGATCTCGCCGCCGACGACGCTTTCCGCGAGCGCTTCCGCTCGGAGTCGCGGATCGCCGTCTCGCTGCGCCATCCGAACGTCGTTTCGATTCACCACGCCGGCGAGGAGGACGGCCTGCTGTTCGTGACCATGGACCTGATCGACGGGCCGGACCTGCGGCGGATGCTGATCGCCGGCGGGACGCTGCCGCCGGACCGGGCGATCGCAATCATCGCCCAGGTCGCCTCGGCGCTCGACGTCGCCCACTCCCGCGGGCTCGTCCACCGCGACATCAAGCCCGGCAACATCCTCGTCGAGACGAACGCCGGCGATCACGCCTACCTGACCGACTTCGGGCTTGCGAAGCGGTTCGACCAGGCGACTGAGGCCGGGGCGCTGACCCGGACCGGGGCGTTCGTCGGCACGCTCGACTACGTCGCGCCCGAGCAGATCCGCGGCGGCCGCGTCGATGCACGCACCGACGTCTATGCCCTCGGCTGCGTCATGTACGAGGTGCTCTCCGGGCGCGCGCCCTTCGCAGACCGCGACGAGAACGTCGCGAAGATCTACGCGCACCTCCAGGACGAGCCGCCGTGGCTTCCCGGCGACTCGGGCGTCGACGGCGAGCTCGACGGGGTGATCGCCCGGGCGCTGGCCAAGGAGCCCGGCGACCGCTACCCCTCGGCCGGCGATCTCGCCCGCGCCGCGACGGCCGCGGCAGCGGGTCACGACGTGCTGCGCTCGGCCGAGCGCAGCGTCGCGACCGGCAAGGCCGCGCCGGTGACCGACGAGCCGGAGGCGCCGCCGATCGACGACACCGTCGAGTCACGGCCGCCGGCGCCGTCGACGGTCGCGGCCGAGCCGCCGGCCCCGCCGCCGACCGAGCCGCTGACCGAGCCGGGCCCGGGACCGACCGAGCCGATCGAGGCGCCGCCGCCGACCGAGCCCGATCTGCCGGGGGCGGCGGTAACGGAGGCCGAGCCGCCGGCGCCGCCGGCAGTCGGCGGAGAGCGCGCACCCGGCGGACCGGGAGGGCCGAAGTGGGGACGGATCGCCGCCGCTGCAGCGGCTCTCGTCGCGGTTGCGGTCGTCGCCGTCCTCGCGCTCGGCGGCGGGGGCGGGGAGGGAGACGGAGGGACGGCGTCAGGCGGGTTCGCGCAGCCGAAGCTGGCCGATGCGCCACCGATCGACGTGGCCGCCTGGCCGGTAGCCGTCTCGGCCGGCGACGGAATCATCGCCGTCGCGGCGCGGGACGGCCAGGAGGTCCAGTTCATCGACGAAGGGACGGGCAAGGTCACCGGCTCGACCAGCCTTCCCGGCCCGGGGCAGAGCGTCGTCGTCGCCGACGGCTCCGCATGGGCCACCGTGCCGGCGACGGGCCAGGTCGTGAAGGCACCGCTGGACGGCGGTGCCGGTTCGACGATCGGGGTCGGGGAGGGACCGATCGGCATCACGGCCGACGGGAGCACCGTCTGGGTCGCCGACTCGGAGTCGATCGCCCTGTCGAAGATCGACCTCTCGAACGACGCGGTCTCCGACCCGATCACGCTCGAGGCCGGGAGCTTTCCCGCCGAGGTCGCGACCGGCGGCGGCGACGTCTGGGTCGTCGATCGCGACAACTCCGTCCTGATTCGCGTCGACACCGCCAACACCTCGACCCAGGACGACTTTCGCCTCGGCGACAACCCGAAGGGCGTTGTCATCGCCGACGGCTCGATCTGGGTGGCGAACACGAGCGACCACGACGTCATCCGCCTCGGGATGGACGGGACCCGCCAAGACCAGGTCGACGTCGGCGGCGAGCCGCGCCTGCTCGCCTACGGGTTCGGTCGCGTCTGGGTCGCGAACGGGGATGGATCGGTCCAGGCGATCGATCCGAGCGACAACACCTTCGACTCCGTGAAGGTTCCCGGCTCTCCCGAGGGCGTCGCCGTCGGCTCCGATCAGGTCTGGGTCACCACCGGGACCGGCGATCAGGTCGTCCGGATCGATCCCGGCGCCGCGAACGGCTGAGCCGACCGCGCACATCGTCGAGGTGTACGGAACGACGAAATCGCGGACGTTTCGTTGCGCTCGATTGCCGGCGGCGGCTAGAGGTCGCGGGCGGTGATCAGGCCCGTCTGCATCGCCCGCTGGACGAGGTCGACCCGCTTGCGGCTCTGCGGGGCGTCGGCGAGGTCGAACTTCTCGAAGAGCGCCCGCAGGTGGGTCTTGACGGCGTCGATGCTGAGGTGAAGCTCGGCGGCGATGTCGGCGTTGGTCGCAGGGCTGGCGAATGCGGCGCCGTCCTTGAACGGGCGGCAGAGGGCGACGAGTACCCGCCGCTGGGCCGGCGAGACCCCGGCGGCGGCGGCGAGGTCGGTCGAGATCACCGTCGAATCGCCGCCGGCGCCCGGGGAGCGGAAGCGGATCCGGGTCCGGCCGACCCGGATCACGTCGCCGTCGCGAAGCATCCGCCGGCCGCTGACCCGCTCCTCGTTGACGAACGAGCCGTTTCGCGAAAGGCCGTCGTCGACCAGCGTGCAGTCGTTGCCGACGTGCTCGACCTGGGCGTGCAGCTTCGAGACCTCGCTGTCTCCGGGAAGGCTGACGTCGGCGGAGGGGCTGCGGCCGATCCAGAGCGCGCCGCGGTCCTCCTCGATCTGAGCGATCCGCTGGACGTCGTCGTCGCGATAGATCAGAAGCGGCGCGCCGAGTCGCTCCACCTCGATCTGCTCCTTCAGCTCCGCCGGCGTCTGCGGCCGCTCTCCCGATCCGCTCATCGCGCCGGAAGCTAACGGCTCCGTTCGACGAGGGCCCGCCGAGGAGCGGCGCTTGTATACATTCCCCGCCCGTCCATGAGGCTAGGCGTCCCCAAAGAGTCCCGTCCGGGGGAGCGGCGAGTTGCGCTGATCCCTGACACCGTCGAATCGCTGACCGGCAAGGGCCTCGAGGTCGTCGTCGAGTCCGGCGCCGGTGAGGGCTCGGGCCATCCCGACGATCAGTACACCGACGCCGGCGCCACGATCGGCGATGCGTGGGGGGCCGACATCGTCCTCCATGTCTCTCCGCCCACGGTCGAGGAGATCGGCAGGGTCGGAAGGGGCAAGCTGCTGATCGGCTTCCTCGCTCCGCTGACCGCCACCGACACGACGAAGGCGCTCGCCGGCGGCGGCGTCTCCGCGTTCGCGGTCGAGGCGATTCCCCGGATCACCCGCGCGCAGGCGATGGACGCGCTCTCCTCGCAGGCCAACGTCGCCGGCTACGCGGCCACCCTGCTCGCCGCCCGCGAGGCCGGCCGGTTCTTCCCGATGATGACCACCGCCGCCGGCACCGTCTCGCCGGCGAGGGTGATGGTGCTCGGTGCCGGCGTCGCCGGTTTGCAGGCGATCGCGACGGCGAAGCGGCTCGGCGCCGTCGTCAGCGGCTTCGACATCCGCCGCGCCGCGTGGGAGCAGATCAAGTCGCTCGGCGGTCGCCCGCTCGAGCTCGACTTCATTCCCGACGCCGAGGACGAGGGTGGCTACGCGCGACCCCTGACCGACGAGGAGAACGAGCAGGTCCGCGCGGCCCTGGCCGAGAACGCCGGCCGTCAGGACGTGATCATCTCGACCGCGCTGATCCCCGGCCGGCCGGCGCCGATCCTGATCACCGCCCAGGGCGTCCGCAACATGGCTCCCGGCTCGGTGATCATCGACCTCGCCGGCGAGAGCGGTGGCAACTGCGAGCTGACGAAGGCGGGCGAGACCATCGTCGAGAACGGCGTCAAGGTCATCGCCCCCCTGAACCTCGCCAGCGACATGGCCGCCCATGCCTCGCAGCTCTACGCCAAGAACCTCGAGAACTTCATCGACCTGATCACCACCGAGGACGGCGGGCTCCACCTCGACTTCGACGACGAGGTCGTCGCCGGCGCCTGCCTGACCCACGACGGCGAGATCAGGAACGAACGTGCCAAGAGCGTCGTGGAGGCTGCCTGAGCCATGGACCTCGTAACCGAGTTCACGATCTTCGTCCTCGCCGCGTTCGTCGGCTTCGAGGTGATCTCGAAGGTGCCGACCACCCTGCACACGCCGCTGATGTCGCAGACGAACGCGATCCACGGCATCGTCATGCTCGGCGGCCTGATCGTCGCCGGCTTCGCCGACGGCGCGCTCGAGCTGACCCTCGCGTTCATCGCGATCGCGTTCGGCACGATCAACATCGTCGGCGGCTTCCTGGTCACCGACCGGATGCTCGGCATGTTCAGCCGCAAGCGCCCGAAGCCGGCCGACGACGAGCAGGGGAGCTGATCCGCCGATGCCGCTGACCGCAGTGCTCGAGCCGGGCGGCGATCTGTCGACGCTGCTCTACGTCCTCGCGTTCTCGCTGTTCATCATCGGGATCAAGCAGGGAACGTCGCCGACGACGGCCAAGCGCGGCAACCTGATCGCCGCCGTCGGCATGGCCATCGCGGTCGTCACGACCCTGCTCCTCGACGGGATCGGCAACTGGGGCGTCATCGTCGCCGGACTGCTCGTCGGCGGGGCGATCGGGGTGGTCGCCTCGATCCGGGTCCAGATGACCCAGATGCCGCAGATGGTCGCGCTCTACAACGGTGTCGGCGGCGGCGCCGTCGCGCTGATCGCCTGGTCGGAGTTCCGTCACGGCGCCGGCGGCGACTTCCCGCTCGAGTCGTTCATCCCGATCCTCCTCGCAGCCGTGATCGGCTCGGTCTCCTTCTGGGGCTCGAACATCGCCTTCGCGAAGCTCCAGGACCTGATCCCGACGCGGCCGCTCGCCGTCCCGGGCCAGCAGGTGATCAACGCGGTGCTGCTCGCCGCGATCGTCGTGATCTGCATCGTCCTCGGCATCAACCACAACGACGATCCCTCGCAGGCGCTGTTCATCCTCATCCTCGTCGCCGCCGCCCTGCTCGGGAACCTGGTCGTCCTGCCGATCGGCGGCGCCGACATGCCGGTCGTCATCTCGCTCCTGAACGCGCTCACGGGCCTGTCCGCGGCCGCCGCCGGGTTCGCGCTCGACAACGTCGCGCTGATCGTCGCCGGCACGATCGTCGGCTCCTCGGGAACGATCCTGACGATGGAGATGGCGACGGCGATGAACCGCTCCGTCCCGAACATCCTCTTCGCCGGCTTCGGCGGCGCCCCGGCCGGCGCGGCCGGCTCCACCGAAGAGCGGCCGCACCGCTCGATCGGCGCCCAGGACGCCGCGATCGCGCTCGCGTACGCCGACTCTGTCGTGATCGTCCCGGGCTACGGCCTCGCCGTCGCCCAGGCACAGCACGCCGTCAAGGAGATGGCTGACGAGCTCGAGAAGCGCGGGGTCGAGGTCCGCTACGCGATCCATCCGGTCGCCGGCCGGATGCCCGGTCACATGAACGTCCTGCTCGCCGAGGCCGACGTCCCCTACGAGAAGCTCGTCGAGATGGAGGACATCAACCCCGACATGCCGCGGACCGACGTCGCGGTCGTGATCGGCGCCAACGACGTCACCAACCCGGCCGCCAAGGACGACCCCGACAGCCCGATCGCGGGAATGCCGATCATCGAGGTCTCCGAGGCCAAGCAGGTGATCGTCGTCAAGCGCTCGCTGAGCCCCGGCTTCGCCGGCATCGACAACGACCTCTTCTATCTCGACAAGACCGCGATGCTCTTCGCCGACGCCAAGAAGGCGGCGCAAGAGGTCGCCGGCGAAGTCACGAACCTCTGACGGGTCGGGAGGCGCCGGCTCGGCGTCATCGGCCGGCTTGCGGCCCAAGGCCGCGGCGCCGGTCTCTTCCTTGATCCGACGCCTCCCGGCCTCGTCAGTCGACTGCGGCTGTCAGTGACGCTCGCCGTCGCGCTGGCGGCGGCGGTCGCGGCGGACGTGCGGCCACAGCCAGCCGGCGAGGGCGCCGAGGGCGAAGGTGATGATGAGGACGAAGAAGAGCGGCGTGCTCGTCGTCGCGACGATGAAGTCGACCTCGACCTCCTGGGAGTTCTGGACGATGAACACGAGCGCGACGACCGCGACGACGATCGCGGCGTAGAAGCGCCAACTCCGGTCCTTCTTCGGTCGCTCGCCGGGAAGCGGCGATGCACCGCGATGCGTCCGGCTCTCCATCGAGGCCGGACCCTACCGGCTTTCCCTGACGGCGAGGCGGCTGTCCGTCTCTGAATATCCCCTGATCCGGGCGATTCCGGCACATCGCCCGTGCCACGCGTGAGCCGTCCCGTCCTAGCGTCGGCGCATGGCGGCGAGGGGCCCGGGGTGCCGGGGGCAGGCGACGGTCGAGTACGTCGGCGCCCTGCTTCTCGTCGCGGCGCTGCTGCTCGCGCTGATCGCATTCGCAGGTCTCCGGCCGCCCGGCTTGGGGCTGGCGCGGACCGTCCTCAACGCGCTCGTCTGCGCCGTCGATCGGGATTCCTGCGACGGAGCCGCGCCGCCCGCCTCGGCGATCGAGGCGACCTACGGAGCCGAGATCGCCGCGCTCCTCGCCGACCACGTGCCCGACGTCTTCTTCGAGCGTGACGACTTCGTCTCGCTTCCGGTCGACTTCCGCCGCTGCCGCGAACGGAGCTGTGCCGACACGATCAGGGGCGGCCCCGTCCATGCGACCCAGACCGGGCTACGGCCCGTCGCCTTCACCCACGTCGTCGACTGTCGCGACCCCGGCTCGGCTATGGACACAACCGACTGCACCGGTGGCGAGGGCAACCTCTATCTCCAGTACTGGCTCTACTACCCGGAGTCCCTGACGCACGGTCTCGGCCGCCTCGGCGGCTTCCACGAGGACGACTGGGAGTCGCTGCAGGTCCGGATCGGACCCGACGGGGAGGTCGCAGCGCGGGCCAGCTCCCACCACGGCTACAACGGCTCGAGTGGCGGCCTCGGCAGCGTCGCCAGCGACACCGGGCTGCGGCCGCGATCCGCCTGGGAGCCATGGAGCGGCGCGCTTCACGTCGCCGCCGGCAGCCACGCCGGGACGACTACGCCGGCGATCGGCGACAGCCGCGGGATCCATGGCGACGACATCCTGCTGGTCCCCGCCGAGCCGGTCGCGGCCACGAGTCGCGACCGCTTCGCGGTGGTGCCGCCGTGGCGCAAGGAGGTCTGGAACCACCCGGAGGCGATGGGGACCTGACGGGCTTTCACGAGACTTTCACCGATCGTTACGGAGCGCGGCTAAGCTGGATCGATCCCGGCGCCTACGAAGGCAACCGATAGGACGGAGATCGCCGAGCGGCTGGCGGAAGCGCGGGAGCGGACCCTGCTCCTCGTCGAGCAGCTCGACGACGAGCAGCTCAACACGGTCTACTCGCCGCTGCTCAGCCCGCTCGCCTGGGACCTCGGGCACATCGCCAACTTCGAGGAGCTCTGGCTCGTCCAGACCGCCGGCAGCCGCGAGCCGCTGCACGGCGGCCTCGGCCGGCTCTACGACGCGATCGAGAACCCGCGGGACGGGCGCAACGAGCTGCCGATCCTCCGCGGCGCCGAGCTCCGCGCCTACATGGACGAGGTCCGCGAGCGGGCGCTCGAGGTGCTCGACGAGATCGATCTCGAGGACCCCTCCGACCCGGTGCTCCACGACGGCTTCGCCTACGAGATGCTGATCGCCCACGAGCAGCAGCACAACGAGACGATGCTGCAGCTCCTGCAGATGGTCGCCGGCTACGAGCCGCCGCTCGCGCCGCCTCCGGCCGCCGCGCCCGATCCCGGCGGTCCGGAGATGGTCGCCGTCGCCGGCGGCGTCCACGAGGTCGGTGCCGGATCGTCGGGGTTCGCCTACGACAACGAGCGACCGCGCCACGAGGTCGAGGTCGCGCCGTTCTCGATCGACAGGCGGCCGGTCAGCAACGCCGACTTCGCGGCGTTCGTCGCCGCCACCGGGGCCGAGCCACCGCTCTACTGGGAGCCCGACGGCGCCGGCACCTGGGTCGACTCGCGGTTCGGGCGCGGCGCCGACCTCGACCCGCTGGCGCCGGTGATCCACGTCGACCATCGGCAGGCCTCCGCCTTCGCGGCCTGGGCCGGCAAGCGACTGCCGAGCGAGATCGAGTGGGAGATCGCCGCCGCCGGCTCCGATCCGGCTGCCGCCAACCTCGACCACGACCGGTTCGGGACGCGCCCGCCCGATCCCGCCGGAGCCTCCGCCTGTGACGCGCTCGGGATGCTCGGTGACGTCTGGGAATGGACCGGCTCAGTGCTGACCGGCTACCCGGGCTTTCAGGCTTTCCCCTACCGCGAGTACTCCGAGGTCTTCTTCGGCCGCGGCTACCCGGTGCTCCGCGGCGGGTCCTGGGCGACCCGGCGTGACGTCGTCCGGCTCAGCTTCCGGAACTGGGATCTGCCCGAGCGGCGTCACATCTTCGCCGGGATCCGCTGCGCGGAGGACGGCTGATGGACACCAAAGCGACAGTCGAGATCGCCGTCGAACTGCCCGAGGGCGGCGCCCTCGCCGGGATCACCGAGGTTGTCCGCGAGGGCCTGTCGAGCCCGTTCAAGGAGCTGCCGCCGAAGTACTTCTACGACGAGCGCGGTTCGGAGCTGTTCGAGCGGATCACCGAGCAGCCCGAGTACTACCCGACCCGCTGCGAGCGCGAGATCCTCGACGCGCGGGCGGCCGCGATCGTCGCGGCCGCGAAGCCGCGGACGCTGATCGAGCTCGGCTCCGGGGCGGCCGCGAAGAGCCGCGTCCTGCTCGACGCGATGCGCGACGCCGGGACGCTCGAGCGATTCGTTCCCGTCGACATCGCCGAGGGCATCACCCGCCGGGTCGCCGCCGAGCTGGTCGACGAGTATCCCGGGCTCGCGATCGAGGGGATCGTCTGCGACTACGAGACCCATCTCGAGCGGACTCCGCGACCCGAGGGAGCCCTGATCGCGTTCCTCGGCGGCACGATCGGCAACTTCCGCCCGGCGCCGCGACGCTCGTTCCTGGCCCGGATCGCGACGCTGATGTATCCCGGCGACCGCTTCCTGCTCGGCACCGACCTCGTCAAGGACCGCGCGCGCCTCGAAGCCGCCTACAACGACGCCGCCGGCGTCACCGCCGAGTTCAACAAGAACCTGCTCAACGTGCTCAACCGCGAGCTCGACGCCGATTTCGACCTCGACGGGTTCGAGCACGTCGCCTTCTGGGATCCGGACAACGAGTGGATCGACATCCGCCTCCGCGCTCTCGCCGAGCAGTTCGTCGACATCCGCGCGATCGACATGCGCGTCCACTTCTCCCGCAACGAGGAGATGCGGACCGAGATCTCGACCAAGTTCACCCGCGAGCGGATCGAGTCGAGCTATGCCGACGTCGGTCTCGAGCTGACCGATTGGTGGACCGACCGGGACGGGATGTACGCCCTCAGCCTCGCGCGGCGGCTGTAGTGTCCATCTCGCGTTGACCGGGCGAGGGGCTGCAGAGACCGGGGAAGGGCACGCGGCTGCGTCGGTCGCGTTCCGCCATGTGACCAAGCGCTACCGCGGCGCCGACACGGATGCGGTCAGCGACCTCAGCCTCGAGGTCCTCGCCGGCGAGATCTGCGTCCTCGTCGGCCCCTCCGGCTGCGGCAAGACGACGGCGATGCGGATGGTCAACCGCACCGTCGAGATCACCTCCGGCGACATCGAGATCGGTGGCACCTCGGTGACCGCGCGACCGCCGGCGCAGCTGCGGCGCGAGATGGGCTACGTGATCCAGCAGATCGGCCTGTTCCCGCACCGGACGATCGCCGAGAACATCGCCACCGTCCCCTTGCTGCTCGGCTGGAGCCGCGAGCGGACGGCCGCCCGCGTCGCCGAGCTGCTCGAGCTGATCTCGCTGCCCGCCGACGTCGCCGACCGCTACCCCGCCCAGCTCTCCGGCGGCCAGCAGCAGCGGGTCGGCGTCGCCCGGGCGCTCGCCGCCGACCCCCCGGTGATGCTGATGGACGAGCCGTTCGGCGCGATCGACCCGATCAATCGCGAGCGGATCCAGAACGAGTTCCTGCGCCTTCAGGCGGAGATCCGGAAGACCGTCCTCTTCGTCACCCACGACATCGACGAGGCGATCAAGATGGGCGACCGGATCGCGGTCCTCCGCGAGGGCGGGCACCTGGCCCAGTACGCGACCCCGGCGGAGCTCCTGATGGCGCCGGCCGACGACTTCGTCGAGGACTTCGTCGGCGCCGACCGGGCGCTGAAGCGCCTCGCGCTGATGCGGGTCTCCGACATCGACCTCTGGGAGGCGCCGCTGGCGTTCGCCGGACAGGACACGGCCGAGGTCCGGGCGAAGCTCGAGGGTGCGGAGGTCCCTTGGGCGCTGCTCGTCGACGGCGAGCGCAAACCGCTCGGCTGGCTGTCGGAGCGCGACCTCGCCGCCGTGAGGGTCCCGCAACGGCCCGACATCTCGCCCGACCCGCTGCTCGACCGCGACGGCGTCCTTCGCGACGCGCTGTCGGACCTGCTGCAGTCGCAGACCCACTACGCGCCGGTGGTCGATGCCCGCGGCGCGACCGTCGGGATCCTCTCGCTCGCCGTGATCTCCGACTTCCTCGCCTCCGAGGAGGCGAAGGTCGAGGAACACCCGCCCACCGAGCGGCCGCTGGGCTGAGCCGATGCTCGGATTCGTCCTGCCGCTGCTCGCCCAGGTCCAGATCCGTGAGGCCGGCAGTGGCGCGACGACGTGCGAGGGCAAGAACGACGCCTTCTGCCCGGGTTTCGTGATCGACAACATCAACGACTACGTCTCGCCGTTCCTCGAGCACATCGTCCTCGTCCTCGCGTCGGTGCTCGCCGGCTTCGTCGTCGCGATGGTGCTCGCGATCGTCTCCCACGGCCGCCGCTGGCTGATCCCGGTCTTCATCGGCACCACCGGCGTCCTCTACACGATCCCTAGCATCGCGCTGTTCCTGCTGTTGCTGCCGATCACCGGCCGCGGCACGGTCACCGCCCTGATCGCGCTGTCGCTCTACAACCTCCAGATCATCTACCGGAACGCCAACGCCGGCCTCGCCAACGTCCCCGACGCGGCGAAGGACGCCGGCCGGGGGATGGGGATGACCGACCGGCAGCTGCTCTGGCAGGTCGAGATCCCGCTCGCCGTCCCCGAGATAATCGCCGGCATCCGGATCGCCACCGTCTCGACGGTCGCGATCGCGACGCTGGCGATCTTCGCCGGCGCCGGAGGGCTCGGCGAGATCCTCTACAACGAGGGGATCCAGCGCGACGTCTTCAAGACGAACATCGTCTTCGGCAGCGTGCTCGCGGTCGCGCTGGCGATCAGCTTCGACGGGCTGCTCGTCCTCGCGCAACGTTTCATCGCGCCGTGGCGGAAGGTGCGGGCGCTTTGATCGCCGCGCCGCTCGTGCCCGCGTTCCTCGGCTCGTTCGGCGGCGCCATCGACTTCATCTTCAATCAGCGCGAGTCGGTCCAGGCCGGCGGCCAGATCGGCGGCCTCGGTCAGATCTGGGACCTCGCGAGCACCCAGATCGCGATCAGCGTCGTCGCGCTCCTGCTCGCCACGGCGATCGCGCTGCCGATCGGGCTCTGGCTCGGCCACCGCGGCGTCGGCGAGTTCCTCGCGGTCGCGGTCGGCAATGCCGGCCGCGCGATCCCCGAGCTCGCCCTGATCGCGCTGATGGTCGCCTTCATCGGAACCGGCAACCTCAACGTCACGATCGCGGTCACGATCCTCGGCATCCCGCCGATCCTCACAAACGCGTTCGTCGGGGTGCGTCAGGTCGACCGCGGTGTCGTCGACGCAGCCCGCGGGATGGGGATGAGCGAGCTGGCGATCATCGCCCGGGTCGAGCTGCCGCTGGCGATCCCGACGATCATGGGCGGCGTCCGGACCGCGATGGTCAACATCATCGCGACGTCGACGATCGGCTCCCTCGCCGGCGTCAAGACGCTCGGCGACCTGATCCTCGGTCCGGCCCTGTACGGGGACGAAGGGGTGATCGCCGGCGCGATCGTCGTCGCGCTCCTGGCGCTCACCTTCGAGCTGATCCTCGCCGGCCTGCAGAGGCTGCTGACGCCGCGCGGCCTCGTCCTTCAGCGCGCCGCCGCCCGCGCGAGCGCATAGGATCATCACTCAGCCCGCGGAGGTACCGCGGCGTGGCAACAGGGAGGACACGACGAGATGCGTCACACGACCCGACTGCGGGGGCTCCTCGCCCTACTGACCGTGCTCGCGGCCGCGATCGCGATCGCGGCCTGCGGCAGCGATGACGGGACGTCGACCGAAGCCGACTCGACGGGTTCCGACAGCGGCAACCTGATCGTGGAGAACCCGGACAACAACGGCGTCAAGCTGACGATCGGCTCGAAGAACTTCACCGAGCAGTTCATCCTCGGCGAGATCTACTCACAGGCGCTCGAGGCCGCCGGCTACGACGTCTCCACCGACCTCAACCTCGGCTCCGAGCAGGTCGCGCTGAAGGCGCTCGAGGACGGTGAGATCAGCGGCTATCCGGAGTACACCTCGACCGCGCTGACGTCGTTCTTCGACACGCCACCCGAGGACGTGCCCTCCGACGCCCAGGAAGCGGTCGACCAGGCCCAGCCGGACTTCGAGAAGCTCGGCCTGACGGCGTTCACACCGACACCCTTTGCGGACGCGAATGCGGTCGGGCTGCTGACATCGACCGCCGACGACCTCGGGGTCTCGACGATCTCCGATCTCGAGGGCAAGTCGCAGGACCTGACCCTCGCCGGCTCCCCCGAGTGCCGGCAGCGGATCGACTGCCTGGCCGGGCTCGAGAAGTACTACGGGCTGCAGTTCGCGAAGTTCACGCCGATCGACATCGGCCTGCGCTACGAGGTCCTCGACAAGGGCGACGCCGACCTGTCGATCCTGTTCACGAGTGACGCGCAGCTGTTCGTCGACAGCGACAAGTACACGCTGCTCGAGGACGACAAGGGCGTGCTTCCGGCCGGCAACGTGATCTTCATCTCCGATGCGAAGGTCGCCGAGGACGCCGGACCCGACTACCAGGCCACGATCGAGAAGGTCCAGGAGGGCCTGACGCTCGAGGTCATGCAGGAGCTCAACGCCCGCGTCGACGTCGACAAGGAGAAGCCCGAGGACGTCGCCGCCGAGTACCTGCAGGAGGCGGGCTACACCAACTGAGGGCGTCCGAAGGGCGGCGGATAGCGGCGGGGCCGGCAGCACCGGCCTCGCCGCGGTCTGCCTGCACCGGCCGGAAGGCGTTCGGATAGGTTTGCCGGGCATGGACTTCTCGAAGCTCTCGCGCGCGGAGTGGCTGGGGCTGGTGGCTTCGGCGCTGCTCGTGATCTCGGTCCTCTTCCTGCCCTGGTTCGACCTCGCCCACGGCCCCTCACGGACCCCGGGCGGCGACGGCTTCCTCTGCGGCGACGGCGAGTTCAGCTGCACGGGCTTTCAGACCTTCCCGGTCCTCCGCTGGCTGCTGCTCGCCGCCGCCTCGGCCCCGTGGATCCTCGCCTGGATCGTCGTTCGCGGCAACAAGCTCTCGTGGCCTCCGGGAGAGCTGACGATGACGGTCGGTTTCACGGCATTCGTGCTGATCGCCTACAACGGGCTGATCGACCCGCCCGGCTCCGGCAACCAGGAGATCGGGATCACGAAGATGATCGGCTACTACGTCGCGCTCTTCGCGGCGCTCGGGATCGCCGCCGCCGGGATCGGGCGCTCGATGGAGGAGACCGGAGACCGGCCGCGGAAGGCTCCGGGTACGGTCTGAGTCGATGACCGATCCCGAACCCCCACGCACGCGGATGAACCACCGGACGCTGCGCAGCTCGTCGTCTTCGTCGGCTCACGGCCTTCCAGGCCGCTTCGCCTCCTGCGTCCTCGATCTGCTTGGTCCGGCGGTCTCCCGCGCACGCGGG
>Ga0207678_10000992_pt1 | contig 25874 bp, 18 predicted proteins | sample KBSC63metaG_FD_184319 | JGI IMG/M metagenome (GOLD analysis project Ga0207678, IMG submission 184319) | Corn rhizosphere microbial communities from Kellogg Biological Station, Michigan, USA - KBS C6-3 metaG (SPAdes) (version 2) | ecosystem: Host-associated > Plants > Roots > Rhizosphere > Soil ... | reverse complement strand
ACCACATGAAGGACGCGCGCTTCACCATCCCCACGCCAGCGCTGCTGGCCAAGGTGGTGGACATGCTGGCCCACGTGCCGATGGAAGACCGCGACACCAGCGGCGACCTGTACGAGTACATGCTGGCCAAGATCGCCAGTGCTGGCCAGAACGGGCAGTTCCGTACCCCGCGGCACATCATCCGGCTGATGGTGGAACTCACCGCGCCGCAACCCGGCGATGTGATCTGCGACCCGGCTTGCGGCACTGCCGGCTTCCTGGTCGGCGCCGGCGAGTACTTGCGCGAGCACTACCCCAACCTGCTGCACGACAAAAAGCAGAACGCGCACTTCCACCACGCAATGTTCCACGGCTTCGATTTCGACAACACCATGCTGCGCATCGCCAGCATGAATATGCTGTTGCACGGCGTCGAAAGCCCGGACATCCGCTACCGCGATTCGCTGGCGCAGGACCACGCCGGCGAGGAAGAAAAGTTCACGCTGGTGCTGGCCAATCCGCCCTTCGCCGGCAGCCTCGACTACGAGAACACCGCTAAGGACCTTCTGCAGATCGTCAAGACCAAAAAGACCGAGCTGCTGTTTCTCGCGTTATTCCTGCGCCTGTTGAAACCCGGCGGTCGCGCGGCGGTGATCGTGCCCGACGGCGTGCTGTTTGGTTCCAGCAAGGCGCACAAGGAACTGCGCCGCGTGCTGGTCGAAGACCAGAAGCTCGAAGCCGTGGTTTCGCTGCCGGGCGGCGTGTTCAAGCCCTACGCCGGCGTCTCGACGGCAATCCTCGTCTTCACCAAGACCAACTCCGGCGGCACCGATCACGTGTGGTTCTACGACGTGCAAGCCGATGGCTGGAGCCTCGATGACAAGCGCACGCCGCTACTACCCGAGGACAATCTGGGCAGCACACCGAAGATGGCCCTCGCCGAAGCCGAGCATGCCAAAAACAACCTGCCCGACGTGCTCGCGCGCTGGGCCAAGCGGGATGACGCCGAGCGCGAGCGCCCGCGCACCGCGCAAAGCTTCTGCGTGCCCAAGGCCAACATCGCCGCGGAGGGCTACGACCTCTCGCTCAACCGCTACAAGGAAGTCGAATACGAAGCCGTCAGCTACGACCCGCCAAAGCAGATCCTCGCCGACCTCGCGAAGCTGGAGCAGGAAATCCAGAAAGGGATGAAGGAGCTAGAGGGGATGCTGGGATGAGTGCTGTCCCAACATCGGTGCCGCTTCATAAGGTCGCTGCTCTCAACCCGCCGCTACCTCAGCGGCCCGAACTCGACGAGCTGGTTTCGTTCCTTCCGATGTCGGCGGTCGATGCCGGTGCAATTGACGTGGTTGATCACGATACTCGCCGCTTCGCGGACGTCAGCAAGGGCTACACGCCCTTCGTAGCCGACGACGTACTGGTGGCAAAGATCACGCCCTGCTTCGAGAACGGGAAGATCGCACAAGCCAAACCGACACACCGCTATGCATTTGGCTCCACCGAGTTCCATGTGGTTCGTTCGGATCGGGACGCACTCGACCCCCGATACTTGGCGCACTTTCTCCGACAAGACCGAATCCGGCTGGAAGGTCAACGCAAGATGACGGGAAGTGCCGGGCAACGTCGTGTCCCAGAGCATTTCCTTGCGAGTCTGCAAATTCCGCTCCCGCCGCTCCCAGAACAGCGCCGCATCGCGTACATCTTGGACAAGGCCGATGCGCTGCGCGCCAAGTGCCGCACTGCCGTCAAGAAACTCGACGAACTCACCCAATCCATCTTCCTCGACATGTTCGGCGATCCGACCACGAACCCGAAGGGTTGGCTGTATCAGTCGCTCGATGAGTTGTTCGCGATCGCGCGCGGCGGGTCACCACGACCGATCGACGTCTTCATCACGGAGGCGGACGATGGCGTCAACTGGATCATGATCGGCGACACCACCGAAGGCGGAAAGTACATCACGGCGACCAAGAAGCGCATCAAACCGGAAGGCGTGAGCAGGTCCAGGATGGTCAAACCGGGTGACTTCCTGCTCACCAATTCGATGAGCTTCGGACGCCCCTACATCGTACAGACGTCCGGCTGCATTCACGACGGCTGGCTCGTTCTTTCACCGCGAAGCAGCGGATTTGAACCAGACTACTTCTACACGCTTCTCGGCTCGCCGGCCGTGTACACCGAGTTTCAGCGGCGCGCACCAGGCGCCACCGTCAAGAATTTGAACATTGACCTCGTACGCGGCGTTCGGGTCCCCGTAGCACCCGCATCTGAGCAGCGGCGGTTCGCGGCTGCTGTGGCGCGCATTGAGGCTACGCGCCGGCAGTTAGTATCGGCAAGCTCTCGGCTCAACGACCTCTTCGTATCCCTGCAACAACGCGCGTTCCGCGGGCGCCTGTAGTACAACTCTGGCTGCGGCCTAGCGCCCTTGACTTCACGACCTACCGCGAACGAGGTAGAAATCAGCACCAACGGGTTATGCGATTTTCAGGGGGTAGTTGGGATGAGGATTTCACACCTCGCAATCACGAACTTCCGCTCGATCGAGAATCTGGAGCTCGATCTGCCTCAGGTATGCGCGCTCGTCGGTCCGAATAATGCGGGTAAGAGCAATATTCTCCGTGCGATTCAGCGTGTGCTGGCGCGGGACTGGGTATCCGTTTCTAGCTTCGACGAGCAAGACGTTCACTCGCGCAATCCGGGGTTGGACTTGTCGATCGCGTTGACTTTCGATCCGCCCATCGGCTACCGCAAGTTCAAGGAGGCGGATCCTGTTGATATCTCGAAGTTGTCCTTTGAGTTCACCCGTTACAAGGTAGGAGAAAGGAAGGGGCAGCGCCGGCTCGAACAGAAGTGCTTCGACTCGCATGGTAGACCGCCCAGCGTCTTGATGAAGGCGCCACGGAAAGGTCACCAGCGCGAGTACCAACCGCTCGTTAATGTACCGCCTGAAGTTCGCGACCAGATTCCGGTCATCTACATCGGCACCAATCGCTCGCTGAAAGAGCAGCTTCCAGCCTCACGGTACTCGCTACTGCGCCAGCTCCTAGAAGACGTTGATCGGGAACTGCGCGACCCAGCGCAGACAATCCGAGTTCGCGGCGCGGATGGCGAAGAAGTCGAAGCGACCCGCATAGATCGGTTCCGCGAGCTGATGGTTGGGGCTATGGCGGTGCTGCGGACCGATTCGTTCGCCGCGCTTGAGGCGTCACTGAAGAATAACGCCCTACGCCAGTTGGGCTTCGACCCAGTCGAAGATGCGGACAAGCTGGACTTCTTCTTCTCCCCCTTCGGCACAATGGATTTCTACAAGGCGCTTGATCTACGGATTCGAGAGAATGGTTTTACGATCAGCGCGACTGAGCTGGGCGACGGGATGCAGAACGCACTGGTGCTCGCGATCCTCCAAGCATTCGAAGAGCGTCGCAAGCAGGGTGCCATCCTCCTGATTGAGGAGCCGGAGATGTTCCTGCACCCGCAGATGCAGCGTTCGCTATACAAGACCCTGCGGAAGATCGGAGAGACGAACCAGGTCATCTACACCACGCACTCACCACACTTCGTTTCGGTACCCGACTACGAACACGTTGCATTGGTAAGAAAAGGTCCGGACGGGACAACGGCTCACCGCTCGGGTCTGCCGCAGGACGCTAAGCGTCGGGAAAAGTTGATTAAGGAGCTGGATCCCGAAAGGAACGAGCTGTTCTTTGCCACACGGCTGCTGCTCGTGGAAGGTGATACGGAGAAATTGGCGATTCCCGCGTATGCATCTCGCCTCGGACTCGAACTGGACCGCGCGGGCGCCACCATAGTCGAGGTTGGGGGCAAGCGAAACTTGCCGGAGTTCGTCCAGATTGCCCAGTCGTTCAGTATCCCGGTGGGCGTGCTTTACGACCGTGACGCTTCCGACTTCAAGAACCAGCGGGAAGACGAGGCGCATTTCAACGCTGAGCTGGACGCGTTCCAGAGAGCGGACGGGTCCGTTCGGGTGTGGAAGTTGGTCAAGGATTACGAGGATGAACTCCGTCGGACACTGGGTGAAGTGACCTACCAAGCGCTTTGCCAAAAATTCCCGTACGGCAAGCCGACACGCGCGCGGTTGATCGCATGCGAGCCTGACTTAGATTGCCCTGATGTGATCAAAGAAGTCTTGGCCTGGTTAGCGCCGGTGGTGGCACGCCACGACTTGGGGGTGATTCCGGAACCGGCTACCAATGGTCCGGTCGCATGACGCAGTTCAGCCTTCTCCAGCGCGAATGGCCGATGGTGTTCGACGCCGCGGCGAAGGCCGAAGGCGCGGTGCGTACCGATCCACGTACGGCCTGTTTCTACACGCGCCGCGCGCTGGAACTCGCTGTGCACTGGGCCTACAAGCATGACCCGGCGCTACGGTTGCCATATCAGGACAATCTTTCCGCGCTGATCCACGAGCCCACTTTCAAGCATACCGCCGGCGAGGCGGTCTTCAACAAGGCGCGGGTGATCGTGACGCTGGGCAACCGCGCGGTGCACAGTCATCGGCCGGTGCCGGAAGCCGATGCCGTCGCCGCGGCGCGCGAACTGTTCCACGTCTGCTATTGGCTGGCGCGCACCTACGGACGTGTGGCGCGTCCCGATCCCGGACTGGCGTTCAATGCCGCGGTGCTGCCGCATCCGGCCAAGGTCGCAGCCCAAACCGCCGAACAATTGCAGGCACTGCAGCAGCAACTGCACGCGAAGGACGAAAGGCTTGCAGCGCTGCTGGCCGACAAGTCCGCGCTCGACGAGGAATTGCAGCGCCTGCGCGCCGAAGTCGCCGCTGCCAAGAAGGCCGCGGCGGCGCAGCCGGACGATCACGATTATTCCGAAGCTCAGACCCGCGACTACTTCATTGACCTGCTATTGAAGGAAGCAGGCTGGCCGCTGGATCAGGCACGCGACCGCGAGTTTCCGATCACCGGCATGGCCAACAACACCGGCGAGGGCTTCGTCGATTACGTGCTGTGGGGCCACGACGGCAAGCCGCTGGGCTTGGTGGAAGCCAAGCGCACGCGCCGCGATGCACGGGTGGGCCAGCACCAAGCCAAGCTCTATGCCGATTGCCTCGAGGCGAAGTTCGGCCAACGGCCGATCATCTTCTATTCCAACGGCTACGAGCACTGGATCTGGGACGACACGCGCTATCCGCCGCGACGCGTGCAGGGCTTCTACAAGAAGAACGAGCTGGAGCTGCTGATCCAGCGCCGTGCGGCACGCCGATCGCTTGCCGATGCGAAGATCAATCCGGACATCGCCGAGCGCTACTACCAGACACGTGCGATCCGCCGCATCGCGGAGTCCTTCGAGCGCGACTACGACCGCAAGGCATTACTGGTGATGGCGACCGGCGCCGGCAAGACGCGCACGGTAATCGCACTTGCCGATCTGCTGATGCGTTGCAACTGGGTAAAGCGCGTGCTGTTCTTGGCCGACCGTGTGGCGCTGGTCAACCAGGCGGTCAATGCGTTCAAGCGTCACCTGCCAGATACCTCGCCGGTGAACCTTGTCACCGAGAAGCATGCCGAGGGGCGCGTGTACGTTTCGACCTATCCGACGATGATGGGCGTGATCGACGAGGCCGCGGACGGGCAACGCCGTTTCGGTGTGGGCCACTTCGACCTCATCGTCATCGACGAGGCGCATCGCTCGGTGTTCCAGAAATACGGTGCCATCCTCGACTACTTCGATTCGCTGCTGGTGGGCCTGACCGCCACGCCCAAGGATGAAGTGGACCGCAACACCTATCGCCTGTTCGACCTTGAAGACGGCGTGCCGACCGATTCGTACTCGCTGGAAGACGCCGTGCGCGACGGCTTCCTGGTGCCGCCGAAGGCGGTATCAGTGCCGCTGAAGTTCCAGCGCGAGGGCATCACCTACGCCGAGCTTTCGGAAGACGACAAAGACCAGTGGGATGCGCTGGAGTGGGACGACGACGGCAATGTCCCTGATCGCGTGGAATCCGCCGCGGTCAACAAGTGGCTGTTCAACAAGGACACCGTGGACAAGGTGCTGGAGCACCTGATGACGCGCGGCATCACGGTGGCGGGTGGCGACCGATTGGGCAAGACCATAGTGTTCGCCAAGAACCAGCAGCACGCCGACTTCGTCGCCGAACGCTTCAACGCCAACTATCCGCACTACAAGGGTGAGTTCGCACGGGTCATCACTTTCAAGACCGAGTACGCGCAGAACCTGATCGACGCTTTCTCGGCCAAGGACAAAGCGCCGCACTTGGCGATTTCAGTGGACATGCTGGATACCGGCATAGACGTGCCCGAGGTCGTCAACCTGGTGTTCTTCAAGCTGGTGCGCTCGAAAACCAAGTTCTGGCAGATGCTTGGGCGCGGCACGCGGCTCTGCCCCGACCTGTTTGCGCCTGGCGAGGATAAGGAGCTCTTCTACGTCTTCGACTATTGTCAGAACCTCGAGTATTTCAGCCAGGACATCCCCGGAACCGACGGCGCGGCGGTGGCATCGCTGGCCAAGCGGTTGTTCGATGCGCGGCTCGAGTTGATTGCGGCGCTCGACCATGGCGCGCAGGACGATCTCGCGCAAACCTTGAAGGAAGCGATGGCGGGCTACTCGGGACCGAAGACCGGCACTGAAGTGCGGCAGGCCATCGCCGAGCACCTGCAAAGGGAAGTCGCGGCCATGAACCTCGACAACTTCGTGGTTCGTCCGCACCGGCGGCTGGTCGAGAAATACGCAAAGCACGAAGCGTGGCAATCTCTCGCGGGCGATGCGATGGCCGAGTTGTCGCGCCAAGTCGCCGGATTGCCGACCGAACTGGATCCGGAGAATGAGGAAGCCAAGCGCTTCGACCTGCTGTCGTTGAATCTCCAACTCGCGCTGCTGCGCACGGAGCCTGGCTTCCAGCGGATGCGCGATCGCGTCAAGGAAATCGCGGCCCTGTTGGAAGAAAAGGAAGCGATCCCGCTGGTGCGCGTACAGATGCCACTGATCCAGGCGCTGCAGGCCGACGAGTGGTGGCAGGACGTCACCGTGCCGATGCTGGAAGTGATGCGCCGGCGCCTGCGCGGCCTAGTGCAGTTCATCGACAGGCACCAGCGCAAGATCGTTTACACCGACTTCGAAGACGAGCGCGGCGACGACGAGCACATCGCGCTGCCGGGCTTTGCAGTTGGAACGGATGAGGCCAAGTTCCGTGCCAAGGCACGGGCATTCTTGATTCAGCATCTCGATCACGCTGCCGTAAAAAAGCTTCGCAGCAACCAGCCGCTGACGCCGGCTGACCTGCACGATCTGGAAACGTTGCTGGTACAAGGGGGCGTGGGCGGTGAAGATGAAGTCCGACACGCGGCCGCGGATGCGCAGGGCCTCGGATTGCTGGTGCGCTACCTTGTCGGCATGGACCGCGCGGCGGCAAAGGAAGCATTAGGGAACTTCGCCGGGGGCAAAACGCTCAGCGCGAACCAGATTGAGTTCGTCAATCTGATCATCGATCATTTGACCGAACACGGCGTGGTCGAGCCCGCCGCACTGTACGAATCGCCATTCACCGACGTCACGCCACGTGGGCCGGAAGAACTATTTGCCAGTGGCGACATCGACGGCTTGATTCAATGCCTGCAAGCAGTACGTGCGTCTGCGCTGCCAGTCTGACAATCCATCACCCAGTGACTTACATGAGGTCAGCTGCGCCTGGGATCTGGGGATCACCGGACGCCAGCTCTACACGCGCATTGGGCACGACGGCGACGGAGCTCGCGTCGGGCCACAGTGATAGGACAATCGGTGTCTGCCGCCAGCTGCCGCGCTCCGTCGGACAGCGTTGTTGCACACACGATGTATTTCATCGCCCGCGTAGGATCGACCAAAGCCGCCTCGCACCTTGCACGGCGCGCACGCGTCAACAACTCCGCTGCCGTCAACCGATGTCTTTGGTAACACCTGAACAGTCCGGGTAAACGGTACCGTACAAAGCCAGCGGATACGCCACAGCGGCTCGCTAACTTCTTGATTGGTGGAATCTGTTCACTGAACGGCTTTTTCAGCTCGAGTTGCATCGCTCGGCGCACCTCTGCGATAACCTCAACTGAGTGACGAACCCTAGCAGTGGCCACAATCGCACGCTCGTCGAATATCAACTGCCCGGCCACAGTGGCCGCACCCGCCGGATCCTCCAGTACTTGGAGGACCGTCACGCCTGCGGCGTGCGCTCGCCGCAACATGGTTCGCAGGGTCGGTTTCACCTCAGCACCGCGAGCCCTGGCACTGCCATTGACCCTCGCCACTGCCGCCACGATGGGCGCCACGGGCGACAGGATCGAATTCAACGCTCGCTGGAACGTGTGAAACGGGTTATCCACTCGAATCACTGGCCCGCCACTGGCGATGGCTACCACGAGCTCGAAGAGATCACGCTCGCCCAAGGCTGGCGCGGACGCCGGACGTAATTCCGATGCCGGCCCAATCAAAGACCTCTCGCAGCGCCAGCACAACGACGGGTTGCCCGAACGATGCGGGCGGTTTTGGATCACGCCACACGCCGGACAGGCAGTACGTAGTTCGATGCGATGCTCCGGGCACCGGGTGATCGCTTGTAGTGTCCAGAGCAATCGATCATACACTGCGGACCCAGAATCCAGATCGTCACGGAAGCACTGCTCGCACCACGCACGGGCTCCACGCACAGACGCAACCCGTTGTGGGCTCAAGGCACACCGAATAGGAATCAGAGTGCAACGCCGTAAATTGTCTACGCGCATCGCATGCTCTACCGCATCGACGTACGCTTCCATGCACACGCCACAGGTAGACATCCCCGCCCCCTTGGTCATGTACAAGGTGGACCGTTTGAGTGTTACCCGACGTCCGAGTTCGCGTGACTCCCAAAATGAAAGGAACTCTGCCAACTGATAAAGGCTGCACGTGTGCAACTGCGCCAATCGGCCGAAGTAGGATGCAAACGACTCGACTTGTCCAGTACCCGTGCCCCTTGGCTGCAATGGAAGCAGTACGGAGCTCATGTACGTACCTCCGGCAATGCACGCTTTGGCCTACGCTCAAACGGCCGCGGCTTTCGTGCTGCGCTCTTCTTCCTGGGCTGCCCCTTCTCTCTGGCCTTCGGGGTCTCGCTCGATTTGGATTCAGGCACCGGCGCGGACAGGTTCACCGACCGCGGTATGTCGTGCACATCCACTTGGGTCCCGAGTAGTTTCTCGCCGGTCACGATGTCCGCCTCGGTCGCCTGCCACGTTACGTCGGCTGGTCGCGTTGCATGCAGCACCTTCGCAGAGATCTGCTCACCGCGTGCGGTGGCGTACGCCTGCGCGCGCAAGAGTCTTTTTTCGAGGATGCCAACCACGCCATGACACTCGTAGCGGAGCCGGTCCGCCCTATCGTCCAGAAGGCCGGGGGATTCCAGGTACGACTTCATTGCTTGCGTAAATACAGCAATGATGTTTCGCCACTCGGCGACGTCTGCACGCGTCTTGCCGTAACGCGGCAAGTGTACGACCAATAAACGTTCGGCGAAGTGGGTGCGATAGGCCATGGCAACGTTCGCGAGTTCGTACCCACCAGCGAGAACGAGGGTCGTCCGCGGAGTCACCAACCCCTTGAGGGCCTCGAGCAAGGACGCCCTGAACTCCTCGTTCGAGGTTCGTACCAGGTAGTGCGCGTCATCGACCAAAATGACCAGCACGTTCCTCGCGTGCAGCGCACCTTTCAGTGCGCGCAGGCAGTACGTCTCGTCGGTTCGTATTGCTGGACGGTACAGCCCTTCCGCTGTTGACATAGGCTCGATCTGAAAGAATGGGTGGCCAACATCCTCGAGCAGCTCGTGCAACGCGAATTTCGGCGTCGTTCGTCCTTCGCGTGTTGTCATCGCCGACAAACCGACCACCGGCCGGTCATTGGCACCTGCATCCCGATAGATATCCTCGCCGAGGAACTTAACCAAAAACGCGAGCAGCTGCGACTTGCCGCAATGCGTGGGTCCAACGAGGAGCACTACGGATTCGGTCGGAGACAAACGAAACAGCTCCTTCAACTCATGGCGGCATATCTTGAAATTGCGATGGTCAATCACACCTGTGAGCTTGGGCTCGCGCATTGCGAGCTCGCGGAAGAAGCGGCGCTTGCTGTAATCCATGTCTAGCAACTAGAGCTTCAGTGGCAGTGGCAGAACGTCTAAGGCGGTGATGGGCGATGCAGTCGACGCAGCTGTCGCAACGTCCTCATTGCACGCGTCCCCCTGTGCCCTACGTTTCGCCTTGATTGATTTGCCTAGCCGACAAGTTTTCGGTTGTGAATGCAGCGCTTTTCGCCGTTCCGCGCGATCCTCCGTGGTCGGGCGCTTTAGGTGTTCGGCCTCGACACGTATCGACTCATCAGAGCGCCCGCGACTGTTGCGAGCATCTCTGGACTTGGCAACGTGCCATTTTCCGTTGAGTGCGAAATACAGAACCGTTGGATCTTCCGGCTCTTGACGTGGCGACAAGTCCGGCTTGTAAAGAGAGGTACCGATGAGTACCTCTGCGTAGAAGCGCTTGTCCAGTACCCTGATGGCGCCCGATGGCTCGATCGACCCCTTTTCCTTGAGTGGAGGCGCAGTAACAATCAGGAACGCGAGATCGGCCTTCACTCGTACGCCTTGGCGGCCGTACAGTTTTTCGAACCGTATGCGCGCGTCGCGCTTGCTGTCACCACCATCCAACGGCTTCAGCGTCGGAATGACCTCGAATAAAAGATGGTCGGCGTGCTGACGCAGCTCGTCGAAGTCGCGCTTCGGGCCTTTGGAGGGATGTTTCTTCGCTGAAATTGCTCGCGAGTTCGGGATGTCGAACGCGAAACCCTCATAGCCCTTGCAAACAGTTGTGGCAAAAGTTCCGAACGTTCGTTCCACCCGGTGGCCTACGCGAGGATCGGTTTCCGGCCGGTAGAGCGAGCTGACGCCAAATGAGGCAAGAGCACCCACAAACGCATTGCCCATAAAGTCCGAGCCGTGGTCAGAAAAGATGGTATGGGGCAATCGCCCGTGTCTTCGCACACAGTCGCGCAACAGCGCCAAGTCGGTCCGATGGCTCGGATACTTCTGGCTCATCACGCGAGCGATCGGTTCGCCGCGCCAATCGTCGACGAGAATCGTCAACCAAGGTTTCCCTTCGACCCCGCTGCTGTTCTTTGCGTACGTTGGTGCAAGGCAGTGATCGATATGTGCGACTTGGAACGGACCGTCTGCAAGAACGACCTGTTCGTCGACGTCGCCGTGTGGTTCCACAGCATTAGCCAAGCGGCGCCCACCACGCGCCATCGCGTCCTTCGTGCAGTGGTCACGCTGTTTCCATAGCCTACAGAACGTCGAATAATGAACGGGGGTTTCGCTGCAACGGTGTTTCCCGGCCGCCTTTTTTAATGCCTCTTCGTACTCCCCGTACGCTCCAACTCGCGCCGGGCGCTCACCGCTCCGGCGTGCGGCAGTTATGCGATCGGCGAGCAGGGCACTGTGCCACGATGCGATCCTCGGGCCATGCCTCCCGCATCTTGACCACTTTGGGTTTAGCGCTACCGCGCCGCCCTCTCTGAGTTTTTTGGCCCATCTTTGAAGAGTGCGGCGCGACACGGCATGCCCTGATGCCCGCGTGGTCGATCCTCCATTCAAGGTGCCGATCCGGAAGCCAAGTTCGTCCAAGTGCCTCGGATCGCCCGTCGTGTCTAACGCGACTGTGGCTTTTGTTGCAGCAGCGGCCTGAATGGATGCGAATCCAACGGAAGCCGCTTGCGCCTGCTTCAAAGACGCACAAACAAACGCGGAGTTTGGGGACGAGAGCAACGCGTGGTTGATATCGACGAAGAGCACGCCGTCCTTTATGAGTTGCAGAACTGGACCCGCGTTGCGCAAGGAACAAGAGTCGATGATGTTCTCGAGTGTTGCAGGCGAGTTTCGCTTGATGAAGCGGATGATTCGGTTGTCGCGTGCATCATCCGTATAGGTGGTAGCCTGGCGAGCAAGGAATTGCAGGTTTCGGGTTCGAATCCACGGCAACGAGCTTGATGTGACGACGACGTGCTGCAGACCGATGGAATCAAAGTAGTCCTTCGCCGTCGCGTATGCATACCCATCGTCGGTGCATTCCCAGTCGTGGGGCCGCGACTTGGCGAGGTCCGCTGCTTCACCGTCGGTCTTGAGTTCAACAACCCGCGCTGATTCCGTGGTAATCACAAGTGCATCTGGCGTGTATTCAATCCGCTGATGCCTTCCTCTCGTGTTCGTTATGGTTAGGGGCACCTGCAACGGGTGGTTGAGCGCGAAGACCACATCCCTGCGTGACTCCAAGTCAACCAAGAACGCATGCTCGACTGACAGCGACGCGATTTGCCACCGCGGTACCACATCGCCCTGGATAGATTCGTCGAGGTACGTGCAAAGGTTGGTGGCGAAATCTCCAGTGAGGTTGTGCTGGGGACCGCTGCGGAGCAGGACCTGTGGCGGGGCCAACGCCGAGTCAATCACGTATTGGATTCCATACGGGTGTACACGCAACCCCGCTAAGTGCCGCCGCAGCGTGTCAACGTTCATCCTGTTTCCTTTGGCAACAACTCGCCGTGCTCTCCAGGGGAGGGCCTTGCACAGTTGGTGGGAATCGGAGAAGCTGAGCGCAGCCGACTCAGAAAACGGCTGTGCAAACGAAGCCTCGGCCCGTCAGTCGAGGCTTCGCTGTTTCTCCACGTTAGTTCGCTTACGTCATTGGCGGAACCCCCGCTTGTCGGCGTCGTCCAATAGCGCTCCCGTAGGTTGTGGCTTGAGCCCAAGCGCGACAGCTGCCTGATGTGCACGTCCGCGGATGCCTTGTAGACGCCCTCCTAGCAGAGCGTAGACAAGTGGCGCGTCGAATCCATTTTCCTCAGCCCACGACCGGATCGTGACGCCGCGCGCGCGGAATTGCTCCTTGATCAAGGAACAGTGCTGCGTGTCGATTTTATAAAACATGCTACAATCGTAGCACATGACAGATACAAGCAACATTGCTACGCACGACCAGTTTTCCGCTCGCCTGCGAGCCGAGCGCGAAAGGCTACGGCTCACGCAGCCGGCTGCAGCGAAGCGGCTCGAGATACCTTTTGCGACGTATCGAAGCTATGAATCGGGTCGCAGCGAGCCACCGATTTCCTTTCTGGCGCGAATGACGAATGCGGGCATGGATAGCCTGTTTGTCGCGATAGGCCGATCTTTTGGCGATCGAAAAGGAGATGTCGTCGACTGGGTGCTGCTTCGCGAAATCATGCAGATCGTTTACTCTTGGTCTGAATCGAGGCCTCGCCGGCTTGATCCGGATGAGATGATCCGTTACGTAGAAATCGCCTATCGCTGCGCCTCCAAGTTGGGCTCCGACGCGCAGGCGGTAATGCTCAACGAGCTGCGTGTCGCGTGACGCCTACGCGCCCAACGGAATTCCCCCCATCAACCTACGGGAGTCTCCGTGCCGCGCTGGCGGCGGTCGATCAAGAAACGTTGGCGCGGGATCAGCGAGAGCGTGAGGATCGAGAAGTCGAACGTAAAGCGCAGGAACAACAACTCCTGCGACAACAGGAGCAGGCAAGAGCCGAACTCGCACGGCTGGTAATGCGGGAAAGGTTTGGGCTCGTGACTTCAGGCATAGGAGTTGCCTTCCTGGTTCTCCTCGTTGTGTTGCCGCCGCTGCCCTGGAAATGGCTTTTCTATTGCTGCGCGCTTCTTTGCATCTTCGCGGGCGCTTGGCAAAGGGATTACGCGAACAAGCGCATCGCTCGCGTGCTTCCAAAGCTTGGTGCCGACGGTGTGATCGCAATGCGGCCACAGGTTCGGCTGAGACGCATTCGACTACTTTGGTCGCGCCTCACGAGACGCAGCCACTACAAACCATGACGGCTGCATCCTGCACCTGCTGCGGGCCACCTGCATGACCACGCTCGACGAGCTCAACAGGCTTCTGGATGCATCGCTCAGGGACCCCAACAAGGAACCCGAATTCTTTCGCGCGCTGCTCGACGCAACCCTGTATGCGCATGCGCCATTGCACGACGACTCCGAACGGCTGCGACTGGTCATGTTTCGGCATCCCATCGACCACACGTTCACTGTCCCCGTCTTCACTGATGAGGCCAAGGCCGAGTTCGCTGCACGTGGCAACGTGCGAATTGTGTCCATGTCAGGTCGACTGCTGCTTGAAATCACTCACGGCGCGTCGCTCACAATCAACCCCAATGACAATTGGCTGACGCTGTACCCCGAAGAAGCGAACGAGCTACTCGCCCACGGAACTCTCCCGCCCATTTACCGGGATCAATTCCACGAAGACGAGGCAAAAAGCTTCAAGCTCAACAACGTACCTGCACCACTGGCGAAGGCGCTGAGGAAATCGTTGCCGAAGCTGCCTGGTGTGGAGGTTGCGTATGTTGCGGGCATCCGTTGGAGTCGGGATGGTCGGCCAGACAGTCTCCTCATCGCCCTTGGCGGAACAGCTCATGGCAGCGAACGCGAGGTCCGTGCGACCGCGACCCTGCTCCACCCGGTGTTCGAGCGCATCGACCGCCCCGTTGAAATGATGCATTTCAACATGGCGGATCCGAAGCCTGACTGGATCCAGCACCTTGGCCTGAAACCGGTGTATCGACGCAAAGCTGGCCGGCCGTCGCCAATCTCCAAGTACAACTAGACCGCGTACGCTCAAAGCGCACAAGATCTAGTCTCGGCGAAACACCGGGAAGCAGCCAGACTGCAACGATAGGGTACGCACGGCCCCGATCCGTGGAAGACATTGCACTCACACATGTTGATCAGGAACCGGCCAGAAACGGACGTGCGATGTCGTCGTTGTATATTGGCCAAGTGACTTGGACTGCCGGTCGTAGGTGTCGCGGCAATATTGCCCCTACTCCCAGGCAGCAGGGAGGATGTCGTTTGGCCATTCGTCCAACGTGATTGGCACGAAGTAGACGTGTTTCCTGTTGAGCGGTTTCTATAGGGGGCTAGAGTTGAAGGGAGTGCTGGTATTTCCGGACGATGTAGCAGCAGTCGACCTGCTTCATGCAGAGCCGCTCGCAAGAACCATTGTCGAAGTAATGCAGGCCCACCCGAAGCACGGGCTGGTGCTGGGTATTCATGGCGACTGGGGAGCCGGGAAATCGACAGTCCTTTCACTGGTCGAGCGTGGACTGGCCAAACATGATGGTGTGGCCACCCTCTGGTTCAATGGCTGGGAGTACGAGGGCTTCGAGGATGCCAAGATCGCGATCCTAGAAGGGATCATCCGGCATCTCCAGCAGAACAAGAAATTCTTCGAGAAGGCGAAGGACCTCTTTCGTCGCCTGCGCAAACGCATCGACTACATGAAGCTGGCACGAGCCGCCGTGGTCGGCGGTGCCGGAGTACTCGCCGCGGGCCCGGTTGGGCTGGCGTTGATGCTTCCCACACTGCTCGACCCCAGCAAGGTAGGGAAAATCTTCGACAGCGCAACGGACATTATTAAAGACGCCGACGGTAAGGATGACCCGCTGGATCTGCGCGGGTTTCGCCGGGATTTCCTTGCGATGCTTGAGAAGGCCGATATCACACAGCTGGTTGTGCTGGTGGACGATCTGGATCGTTGCCTTCCCAAGACCGCGATTGGCACTTTAGAGGCCATCCGCCTGCTTATCTCCGGAGAGCGTACGGTCTTCGTGCTGGCGTGCGACAGGTCCATGATCGAGTACGCGGTACGCGAGCATTTTCCGGAACATCCAGGCATGAAGGGGGACGAGTACGCGAGGAAATACCTCGACAAACTGATCCAAATCCCGTTCGTGCTTCCTGTGCTTGGTCCACTCGAAGTTGGCATCTACGTCCAGTTGCTCCTGCTTGAGGGTGTGTTCGGTAGTGACGATCCAGGTTTTATCAAGGTGCTGGAGCAGGCGAGGGAGTTGTCCAGGAAGCCGTGGATCGACCAACAACTGGACATGGCCCCCATCCAAGACGCCCTATCGAAAGATGAGATGGCTAAGGAACTGCATGCGCTGATGCAGGGTATCGCGCCTGTCCTGGCCACAGGAACGGAAGGCAACCCACGCCAAATCAAGCGTTTCATCAACGCCGTTTTCGTTCGCCGGCGGGCTGCCGAAGCACGCGGCCTTGCGGAAGACGTCAAGATTGCCCCTCTGATGAAACTCATGTTGGCGGAGTATTTCCACCGAGACCTGTTCGACGCGATTGCCAGCGAGAGCCGCGATGGCGAAGGCAACAGCAATCTCGTCCGGCAGTTGGAATCGCCGCCGGCGCAGGACACCCCGGCGAAGAAGAAGGGCGATAAAACCGAAAAGCCGGTAGAGCGGGACGAACTGGTTCGAAGCGACTTCGCCAATGACCCCAAGATTGCGAAATGGGCGGCCTTGGACCCGAAGATCGCCGGCCTCGACTTGCGGCCGTACCTGTTCGTGATCCGTGATGCCAGGCTTGTGTCCGCATCCAACGTCCCCGTTGAGGTGGCCGAGCTGCTCGATTTGATTGGGCAAGGGAAATCGTTGCTCGCCGAGAAAACCAAGGTACGGAAGCTGACACCAGAATTGCGCGGTCTGCTAGCGTCGGAGCTGGCGACACGGCTGGCCACAGCGACCGATGCCAGCAGGCAGTTCGCTTCCGCCAAAGGTATCAAGGACCTGATCAACCTGGATTCGAGCGTCGCAGGTATCGTCGACAGGGCCTTCGTCTCTCTGCCCATCTCAGCCGTAGGGAACTGGATATCCGATCTCAGCCAGCTGGCCGAATCGGGGACAAACTTCAGGTGGTGGTTGCAACAGGTGGTTGAACACGGCGCCAGCAGGCAACTCGTTTCGTTGATTCAGGCACTGCTGACGAAACGCAGCAACTAAGGGGAAGGCAATGGGGACATCAGCAAGCTACGGCGGACCGAGAGGGGTTAATCCGCTGATTCCGTCTTGGGTGGATGCGCCGCTTCCAAGCGAAGTAGCTCCCTCGCCTGGAGGCGCTGGACAACAGGCGGGCGGCGATGATACCGACGATGGGGAGCCCGATAGAACACCAGCGCCGACGCTTGCCCCCAGCAGGTTGACGCCACTTCGTAGCGCGATTCGTACTTCGGCCCGTTCGGGTGGATCCGATGGTCGGGCGATGCGTGCAGCGGCGCGCCATTTCGTCAGCAAATCGATGGGTGGTGCGCGCCGCGGTGCGCGACGAATGGGCGTGGCGCGACGGGCCGGCGGCAGACTGGTCCAAGCATTCTCGGCGCTCGCCGCCGGAGGCGCGACGCAGCTGGCGCGAGTGCTCCGGCTCCAGTCTCTTACAGGTCTGTCAGCAACCGAGGTGTGGGAGCGGCTCGCAGAGTTCGTCTGTTCCGACGGTGGGTCAATTGACGAAGCCATCGTCAAGGCGGCTTTTTGTCAGACTTTGAAGCAGGAGATGGACGATGGTCTGACGGATCTGCTCGACGCGAATCCAGAACAGCTCGCATCTTTCTTCGAACACTTCGTTGGCGAGTGTGTCATCGAGAGGTTGTCCCAAGATGGCGGCAGCCTTCTGGAGCAGAACGGCGTATCTGCAGCAACGGCATTCGCGCATATGCAGACGCTCCGTTCGCTGATATCGGTGTTCGTCTCGCAAAGATTGGCGGCTCGGGCGGGGCGCGGACTCCCCGCGAACTACGACTCCCTGCAGATCGACTCGATTGTTGCTGGGACACTGCGCGACGCGATCGCAGCCGTCGGCGAATGGGGAGAGAGCAAGTGAGCCGGCAACGGATCGTGCTGACGTGGAGCGGGGACCTTCCGCGCAAGTTCCGTGGTAGGTTTTCTTACGCCGTTCAGCTTTCTGCTCAGCAGAAGACGTTGCGATTCGGGCTTCATCGGCTGCTAAGACAACTCAAAACGCAAAACCGGTTGCCGGACTCCATTGCGCTGGAGCTTGCGTTGGTGGCGGTCGCCGTTTGGATCGCGGATACGCGCCTCTCGCGCGCTGAGTTCTCCGAGGACAATTGGACGCGTGAGATCGAGATCGTCGTGCCGGTGAGGGAGCCTGGCCTGTGGGAAGGGCATACCGCTCTGCTGGAGAGAATCCTGGGTACGCTGAGTGGGGACATCTGGCGTGTCAGGTTCTATCGGGCCGGTCAGGCGTTACATGACTATCTCGGCCGCATGTGCGCCGATACTCAGTCTCGTCGAGACGCGCCGTCCATTGCGCTGTTCTCCGGTGGTTTGGACAGCTATGTGGGGGCTATTGATGCCCTTTCCCGGGAGCGTTTCAAGCCAGTGTTCGTCGGTCAGACGGACGCCGGTAACTCCTCCACGGTCGATGAACTGAAGGCACTACTGGAACGGGAGCATAGCGGCCCCCTCACGCTGTTTCGCTGGCAAATGTCCTGCAAGGCAAGCGACCTCGGGGAAACATTCTCCGGTGGTGGCGAACTGACCATGCGGGCACGTTCATTCCTGTTCTTCGCCGCTAGCGTCCTGATTGCGACTGCCTATGGAAGCCGGAAAATCCTTGTTCCGGAGAATGGATTCATTTCTCTCAACATGCCGCTCGACCCGTGGCGCCTGGGTGCGCTCACGACCCGGACGACGCACCCCTATGTCATTGCACGATTCAACGAGCTGCTGGCCTCGCTTGGGTTACCGGTTGGCCTGTCAAATCCTTTCCAAGGAATGACCAAAGGCGAGATACTCGCCCAGTGCGCTGACCAAGGCCTACTCCGGCAGGGGCTCGGACTCACGGTATCCTGCTCGAAGCCCAAATGGGTGCGACGCTACAGAGCAAAATACGGAACCAGTCACTGCGGCGTCTGCTGGCCTTGCCTGATACGTCGTGCCGCTGTGCACCGCGCGTTTCCTTCATGGGATGACCCGACGAGATACGTGAACGAGGACCTGTCGCACCTGAGCAGCGAGCCCGGCGAGGCCGGGCATGTGGTGCGGTCGATCCAATACGGGCTGAACATGCTTCGTGAACCAGATGATCGGTTGCGCTTGTCGTTAACGACTGTTGCATCGCTTCGGGATGTGGAAGGCGAAATCGCCGATCTCGTTGGTTGCGTGCGCAGAGGGTTGTCTGAGGTCGCGCGGGTACTGGGGTTACGCGTGCCAAGGTGACATCCATGCACAGCCACGTCGATGCCCACTGCCACGTCGACTTATTGAACGATTGGCAGAATGCCGTCAACCGCCTCGAAAGCAGAGAGCAGTTCACCTTAGCCGTGACGACAACGCCTAAGGCTTGGCGCGTGGAGCAGGAATTCGCCCGACATTGCCGGTACGTCCGGATTGGCGTCGGCCTGCATCCGCAGGTGCTGCACGAGCGTATGGCTGAACTCCCCTTTCTGGAACGTGCAATTGGCGAAAGCCGATTTGTAGGGGAGATCGGGCTTGATGGATCGCCGATGTACAGGGCTGGCTTTCCGGATCAAGTCAAAGCCCTACGTCGAGTCTTCTCTGTGTGCGCCGAGGTGAAATGGCGTGTGCTTTCCCTGCACAGCGTGCGTGCCGTGGGACCGCTACTGGACTTGCTAGAAGAAACGAATGCTCATGAGGGAAACGTCGTCATTTTTCACTGGTTCACCGGTAGCGCAACGGAACTGGCGCGCGCCTTGTCTATGGGAGCGATGATCTCTGTAAATGCCGACATGCTGAGAACCGCAAAGGGAAGATCGCATGCGCTTGTGGCCGGCCCGGAACGTACTCTTACCGAGAGTGATGCACCCTTCACGAGGATGCATCCATTGGTTGATGGCATTCCTAGCGTGGAACCCGCGATTAGAGCCTTGGCTGACTGCTGGGGTGTATCAGTGCTTGTGGCTGCGAACGGCGTAGAGCAGTTGGCCCGTCAGTACTGGCAACCAAACTACCGTCTCTATCGGTGAGACAACGACCGTGTGCTCTGTTGTCGCGTGACTGTCGCTGACACGGAAGTGATCCTGTGGCCTATCCTGACGCGGATGTTCCCACCCTGATGCACCATACCTACCCTCCGTATGGCAGCTGCATCTATTGCGGCAGAATCGACGACTTGCGCACCGAGCACATTGTGCCCTACGGCCTGGATGGGAAAATCAAGCTTCCCGAATCCACATGCGGGAAATGCGCCGACCGCACCAGCAAGATCGAGCGGGCCGTCCTACGGGGCGACTTCCGGGTGGTTCGACTCCATCGTGGGCTGCAATCGCGAAGGAAGCATGCTGGCGCCCCGGAGTTGTACGCGCTGACTGTTACCCGCGACGGACAAGAGCAGCAGATCGAGGTGTCGCTGGACGAATACCCGATCATCCTGCACTTCCCTATCTTTCCACCGCCCCGAATCCTGACGACAACCGAGAAGCGGTCAGGCATCGATGTCAGCGGCATCAACACAATCTCATTCGGGCCGAATCCGATCGAGGTCATGCGCAAACTCGGTGCGCAATCCATCGGTGCCACACTGGTTCAGCGCCCAGCTGAATTCGCCCGCATGATTGCCAAGATCGCCTACGCGATGGCGGCGGCGACGGGTGCATTGAAAGAATTGACGGAACATTCTCCCCTCCCTTCGATGATCTTGGGCGACGACAGCGCCATCGGCCATTACGTCGGCACTATCCAGGAACCGAATGCCAGCTACTCCAGCCTGCACCGGGTCCTTGTCGTCGCCGACAGTGCGCGTGGTCTATTGATCGGCGACGTGCAGCTCTTTAGCGACTCCCAGACTCCGAGGTATGGCGTCGTGATCGGCAAACTCGCCTAAGCGTCGCCTTCAACTTCATCCTGCCCTGCGACACCGAGCACGCCATCCAGGGCGTGCACCAGGAGCCCTCGCAACCGGTCCTTGGAAATCGGGGACATCGCTTTGCTCGCCGCCAGAATCTGGTTTCTGACCTTGATGGCCCACGGCCGTTCGTCCAGCAGGTCGCGATCGATACGGCCATGCTCGTATCGACTCTTGAGCGCAACCATTGAATTTCGTTGATCTCGGGGGCTCAACCCGAGAAAAACCGTAACGAACCTGGCCGGATCCAACGACGCCATTACTGGGATATCGTAGAACTCGTTATCCTCGTGGTTCGTTAGGCACACCCGGCGCAGAAACAAGCTCGGATCATCCCGCATGTTTGCCAATAGCTCTTCCGCGATCGCCGGCCTACGAGCAAGCTCGACTGCGCGGCGTTTCTCGTTCAAATAGTCGCGCAGCTGGCGATACTCCGCCGACTGGGCTTCGTGGATGCCCAGCCCGCCATAGGCTTCGAACGCCATATCGAAATATCCTTGATGCCGGTCCAAGCATTCCAGTTGCCCGCGCGCATACAGATCGTCCACGTAAGCCTTACCATCGGCAACCACTTGTTCGCGGCTTTCGTTGATGGCCCCGATCGCGGATAACCAGAGCCGAAGCCCAAGCACATGCATCACTTCGCCAGTGATTAAGTACTCGCGCGCCGCGTATGCACGCTCCATTTCGATCAACGCATGGTTGACATCCTCTTCGGAACGCTCGTGCGAATGCCATACCGTACGCCAAGCCGGCTCCTGCTCGATAGTCACGAAATAGGAACTCTCGTCAAATTCGCTATGTATCTGCGCCAGATCGATAACCCCTTTTGCGATCAGATTGACCAGCGTTTCGTCCGACAACAGGTCCGTATCCAGCCGGATCGTCGGATACCGCTGACCGACATGGACTATCTGCGGCACCGCATCGCCATCCTTATCGCGCCGCGTGAACGCCGTCATCAGATCGGTCTGGCGACTCTTGATGCCTTCCGCGGATAGCCGTCCAGCTTTTAGCTCGAATGAAAGCGCAAACAGCAACCCCAACAGCGCGGTCATCGCGTTGTCGTCGGCCCGATACTTTTCGTCCAGAAGAACATACAGCCGCTCGAAATCCCAGATCGTTTGCTGCAACACCCTCAAATTGTTGAGTTCGGACTGGTGATAGACCTCAGCGATGACCGTTGACTTGGATGCAACGAAATTCCTTGCACCCTGGTCCTTGACCGAAACCATAAACGCCTCAAGTGCGTCTTCGAAGGCCGACTGGATGTCAAATGACTTTCCGACGAGCTTCTCGCGAACGCGCTGATATGCCTCCTCCCTAATCTCAGCCTCGTTGGCGATGATGATGACCTTGCAACCCTCCTGTTCGACGAACAGGTTGATATAGCCCATCACCGTGTTGATGGGCATCCCACACCGTTCCAGGTCATCGAATATGTACAGGTCCGACTTTGATCGCTCGATGAAATCTTTTGCCTTGAGATCGAGTTCCACGTTGAAGTACTTCCCGACCGCTTTGAGTGCGCGACCGCCGAGTTCGACGCCCTTTCTCTTTAGAACGGGATACATGGATTGCAGGATCGCGTCGTCGATCTCATCGATTGACCTGAGGCCATACAGGCTGACGTAGATGTGCCGCGTCCTGTCTTTGTCGAGCGATGCGACGAATTTCTTGACGACAAAGGTCTTCCCAATCCCCCACGGGCCATTCAGCAACACCGCAAACATCGGCGGCGCTGAGAAGGACAGGTAGTAATGCAGGTAGTCTTTGATTTGCCGATTTCGGTCTGGAACTACCGGATCGGGCGGGACTTCGCCTTTCGGCGCAGGCAATGTGTGTTTGATCGCAGCCCCTTTTGGCTTTGCCGAAATTCCCCGTATCCAGCCAATCATCGTCTTTCCCCCTTGTCCCGAAACATCCACAACCGGTCCTCGGACCAGCGCCTAGCATACGGCTCGCCCGGAAGGTCCGGGCGAGCCGTGTGTTAGCAGGCGCTACGCGCCAACGCGGGACCCAGGCGGGTCCACAGCGGAACGACACCGCACTAGTCGCGCTCGAACCCGGCTATGCAACAAAGCTGCCCAGATCAGCGTAGCCGATAGGCTCAATCTCTGCGCCTGCGATCCTAGTCATACCGCGCGCTTGCAGGAAAAACCTCGCCTCCATCCTGTATCCAAACCCCCAGGTGCCGTTCCAACCAACAGCGCGCAAGGGCATCGCCATCCTTGATCCCATCGGATAGGTGATCGACAAACCGGCAAGTTTCGATGCGGCCGTGTTCGGCGATCAGGATCGTCGCACTTGGCGTGCCTGTGCGCTGCAGGATAGTTTGCACGTCCGCATCGATGCGCCAGTTGATTACTGAGGGGCGGGACGCGGCGACCGCGGTCAGCGACAGGCAGAGCAGGGGCAACGCAGAGAGAGATTGCAATACGGAATGGGTTCCTGTTGACGCACCGGAACATGACAAAGGCCACAGGTCGCGGCGCGGTCGAGTTATACAGCAACGAAGCACTTGACTGCCTTGGATCGCGTCGCGCCAGTTTCTGAGCGGCCAGGAGCTGTCATTAGCAGAGGGCGACGTTCTGGCAAGCTTGGCGAATCGAGCTGTACCATTCGCGCATGGCCAGAATCAAAGCATCTCTGTCCGACTCCTCTGTTATAGGTGTCAAGAACCTCAAGGATGGTGAGGACATCAGCCGCTTCTTCGAGCGGTTTTCTGAAAGCGAACTAAGCCGGGACTTTGGCGTCTACCGTCTGTCGCTGGATGCGCTTCGCCCGCACGTCCAGCAGCACATCATCGAGTACGGCTTGTCGTCGCTCTTTTATAACCACATGACCTGTGACGCGGTCATGCATCCGGGCTTCACAACCGACGAGATCGAGGCAGTCATCCTCGGGATCATGAGCAAGTTGGACGGGGTGAAGCACCTCCTCATCATCGATGCTTTTTTCTATGACGACAAGCCTGAGTGCTTGCTGTTGCTCGAGAAAATCGTCAGGTCGATGTCAAGCAAGCTAGAAAAGGTCACGATCATCACGCATGGCAAAAGAGTGAGCATGCGTCCATGGATACACGACGTCTTTTCCACGGTAGTTCCCGGCATCCAACTCAACGACGTGGTTACGGAGGACTTTCACGATCGCTACTGGATCGATGTCGAGAACACAAAAGGAGTAATGGTGGGCACGTCTCTCAATGGGATAGGGAAGAAGATTGCGATGATCGACTACGCAAGTTTCGCTGATACGTGGGAGATTGTTCGCCTCGCTTCTGGTCTCCTATAGTCAGTTCAGGCGCGAGCTTGAACCGCCGAATTGCTGAACGTCGGCCAGTGCGCCAAGGTCGCCGATGGCCAGCAAGTGGTGGTAGCGCGCCAGCAGGCGGCCGAGGTCACCCAATCCTTCTGCCACCACGTCGAACACTCTGCCGCGGTGTCTGCGGCACCTCTTGCGCCAGGTGCGCAATGACAACGCCGTTTTGCACGCCATGGTTGAACTAAACAAGAAGCAGCATCGCACGATCAATTACCACCTCCGGGCGTTGTTCGATGCAAAGAGCTTTGAGCCGCTGACTATTGATGCCGCCAGGCGGGCGGGGCTGCAATACCTAACCCGGGAGCTGCGTCTTCGCACTGGACACTCTTTGCTACTCACTGACCAAGGTTTGGCGAGCCTGCGCGCAATCAATCGGGTGCTTCAGGCATCAGACAAGTACATGCATGCCGAACCGACTGATGTCTCGAACGTTTTGCGACGGGTCTTCGTCGATTTACTGTCCGACGCACTTATGCCGGACGATTCCCACGAACTAGTTGCTCTGATAGAGGCGCGACTTGATCGGATGCGACATCGCTATTGGTTTGCTGTACCCGTGAATGGAATCGAGTTCGATGGCATCGAGGCCGTTCAGTTGGGTGCCCTAAAACTGCTCAGACGGAGCACGGACACCCTCGCTGCCCTCGGCGCTACGCTGAGCGACAAGCTCGATACCGCCACGCATCTCGGAAAGGGATCGTGCTTGGTCGGTTCCGTATTCGGGACGGAAGCGTATACGAAGCGTAAGTTTCGGTTCAGTGCTGAGCTTGCCATTGGGATCATGTCTTCTGTAGCTGCGATGAGCTATGAAGCGGGGGCCGCACCCTTCCGCATCACGCTCGAAATGTCACCAGAAGGCGCGCGTGCGGCAGCTCGATATGTGTTCTGGCATGAGGAAAAATCCGATATCACGCACGTACGCGACTGGAGTCGGCACCAGACGCTAAGGTTAGGACAGGAGATGGCTGACTATCTCCAAACTACCCCTTACTTACAGCATGCCCTCGCGCTAACCCAACGGGAGGATCTCACTCTGTTAGAACAGGCTATCGTGCGCGGTCTGTTCTGGTATTCAGACGCACAGCGCGATGCGGTCTCGGTCATGCAACTTATAAAGTATTGGAGTTGTGCTGAAGCGATCTTCTCCGGAGACGGACGGGCTATCACCAAGTCGGTCAGCGAGGGCGTGGCAGGGGTCCTAGTCTTCGGTGGATTCAATTTCAAGCCGGTCGAGGAATACGGGGAGATTGTTCGAGAGCTAACCGCGATTTACGACAAACGGTCGAAAGCGGTCCATGACGCTCGGCACGATCACGTTACTCAACGCGACATTGCGACGCTGAGCCAATGGACCGCCTACATGCTACTGGGCGTACTCGCATTGGTCGTAGAGCGGGGCTATACCGCGGTCGACCAGATCAAGGCGCAGACGCAACAACTTGCGGAGGTAATGGCCCAGTCCCGCGAGCGCGCGAAAATGACGGGTGGTGGCGCGATGTCACCTGATAATGGTGCGGCAAGAGCTTAGGTGCGCCAGACCTTTCACCAGCACCACCCAGATACAAATTTAGGGTGAGGCGCACCTACTACGGCCGCTTCGGGTCGGATTCGATCAGAAAATTCGGCAACTTCCCGCACGGTGCGTCAACCTTTGTGAGAACTCTGTGACAATCTTTCGGAGAATGCATACATCCCCCTTCGGGAACTTCACGCGCTCCGGTGCGGCGTTCAATCGCTCCAGCATCTTCACGATCAAACGGCTCTTCACTCCGCCGGCCTGTTTGGGATCGACGAGGTACCTCACCGTCGCGTCCAGCCAGGTGTTCGTGTT
>Ga0207678_10000991_pt1 | contig 25882 bp, 20 predicted proteins | sample KBSC63metaG_FD_184319 | JGI IMG/M metagenome (GOLD analysis project Ga0207678, IMG submission 184319) | Corn rhizosphere microbial communities from Kellogg Biological Station, Michigan, USA - KBS C6-3 metaG (SPAdes) (version 2) | ecosystem: Host-associated > Plants > Roots > Rhizosphere > Soil ... | reverse complement strand
GCTCGTCGACAGTGTCGTGAGCGGCAATTCGTCCGCTACCCAGGGCGGCGGCGGCGGCATCTATAGTTTGCGCGAGTTGACGCTGATCGACAGCACGGTGTCCGGCAACACGGCCGAATCACAGACGAGTTTGGGCGGTGGCATCGTCGCCAAGTACAACGCCAGCGTGATTGACAGCACGGTTTCCGGCAATTTTTCAGGGTATTCCGGTGGCGGCATTGCGATCGCGTCGCTTTTCACGTCCGCCGGCGGCTATGCGCTGGACGTCAGTAATAGCACCATCTCCGACAATACCGCTGGCGATGGCCCTGGCGGGGGCATCTTCGTCAGTGCAGGTAACGTGGCCTCCATTTCGAACAGCACGGTGGCGTTCAACAAGTCGAACGAAGCTGCGACAGGAAAGGGAGCCGGTGTCTTCGTCGACGGGAACGACGACGGCAATGGACAGCTTGTGTTACTCAGCACGCTGATGACGGGCAACATCCGAGGCAAGTACTCGCAGGACATTTCGGCCGCCAGGACGGTTACTGTCGGCGGGAATCACAATCTTGTGCGCGACGTCACGCCTGAGGTAACGCTCCCAGCGGACACGCTCCGTTGCGATCCTATGGTCGGTGACTTGGCCGACAATGGCGGCCCTACACAAACTATCCAGTTGGCGCCCCAATCCTGCGCGATCGATGGTGGAGCGAGAAACAACCTGCAGAACGATCAGCGTGGCGTGGGCTTTCCGCGCGTCATCGGCGCCAATGCTGACATCGGCGCATTCGAGTCCTCGTCGGATGTGATCTTCGCAAACGGCTTCGAAGGTGCCAATTAGCCTTGTTACCTAACGACATCGGAGAGTACATCGTGAAAAAGACAGAACAGCCGGAAGCGGGTGACGCCAGCGTTCACACGAGGTGGCGGATTGAATCACCCGACGAGTTGCAGCAGTCAGCTGGAGCAGCTGCAGATGGCGTTGGGTGCCTGTTCTACGGAACCCTTTATCCCGAAGGGACCGTTCTCAGGAAAGGAGACGTGGTCGCGCGGTGTTCCGGCGGCGTGTGGGTCGGCGCGCCGGTGCCAGAAGTTCTCGTCTAATCGCATCCGTCACCACAGCTTGCGAGATGAAATAGCCCTGGCACCAAGCTGCAGTGCCAGGGCTTTGCCGATCAAGCGGCCTTGGTCGCCTCGATGGTGCGGCCGATGTGACGCTGCTTCTCCGGACCGTCGCCGCCGATTTCGATGCGGCGCGGCTTCAGGGCTTCTGGCACTTCCCTCTGCAGATCGATGGTCAGCAGGCCATTGACGAGCGAGGCATTCGCCACCTTCACGTGATCGGCCAGCTCGAAGCGGCGCTCGAACTCGCGCTCGGCGATGCCCTTGTGGAGATAGGTGCCTTCGACCTGCGATTCGCTCTTCTTGACACCCGACACGACCAACAGATTCGGGCGGTCCGTCAGCATGAGTTCGTCCCGATCAAAGCCGGCCACGGCCATGATGATGCGGTAGCGGTCTTCGCCCTGTTTGACAATGTCGTAGGGCGGCCAGTTGTCGAATGGCTGCACGCGGGTTGCGGTGTCAAGCGCGTCGAACACGCGATCGAAGCCAATGCCGGTGCGAAACAGGGGGGAGAAATCGAGTGTGGTCCTCATAGCCATATCCTCAACGTTCAAGCGAAATGGACATGAAGCAGCGTCAGCGCTGACGCCCTCACGGCGGGCCCGATGGCGCCCGCACATCGCCATCTAGGAGCGGCCGATCCCATTTCAAGGGGGTCGTTCTCTGGCTTATTTTTCGGTTCGCGAGACGGCTCTTTTTCTCTCACTGAGAAGTCAAAAAAGTTGGGAACCCGAGCGCGTGGCGGCTGTCTCTCTCGGACATATCGTTCCCTACCAAGAGGATGCTTTCATGGATCCCACTGTCCGCTTTCAGCCGCGCCACTGGTGCCTGATGGCCACCGTCCAAGTCGCCGAGGGCGCTCCAGACTTGGCTGACATTCTGGCCGACCTCGATTTTGGCTTCCGGCTCGAACCTGCTGCTTCGTCGCCGCCTGGCTATCGTTGGCTCAACCTGTACGTCGATGCGCGGCGGGGTCCGCGGCGCTGTGGCCTGACCGCTCACCGTTTGCTATCAGCGCTGACGCGCCTCGCGGAGGCCGGGGACATCCCCGGGTTTCGCGTGATGGCCGGTGAGCGCTGGTTCGATTACCCACTGTCCCCGGACTCATCGATCTCGCGGGCGACGAATGGAGACGCGGACCTGTCTCGGCACTAGACGCGGGGGCTCCAGGTCTAGCCCGGTAGCTTGCTCTGGGGATTAGTCCTATCCGACCCATTGTTTGGCTTCAGCAGCTCCGCCAGTTTGTCCCCCGTATTGATTAAAAGGTTATGCAGCAGCGGCGGGCAGATTGGCGATTCATCCCTGTGATCGATCAAAATTGCTGAGCATTCGTCCCTTTTTTCGTTCAAAACACCAAGGACGGCGGCCGCTTCGACCTGCCGATCGCGCTCGGCATTCTCGCCGCGAACGGCGGCATCCCGCGCGAGCGACTCGCCGATTGCGAATTCATCGGCGAGCTCGCGCTGTCGGGCGAACTGCGTCCGGTGAACGGCGTGCTGCCGGCGGTCCTGCACGCGACGCGCATCGGCCGCCGCGTCATCGTCCCGCGCGGCAACGGCGCCGAAGCCGCGTTGGTCGCGAGCGCCGACGTGCGTGTCGCCGACTCGCTGCTCGAGGTCTGCGCGTATCTCGCCGATCGCGCCGATCTTCCGCGCGCGCAGGCCGGTGCGATACCGGCCATCGCGCCCGCCGAACAGCCCGACCTCGCCGACGTGCGCGGCCAGCTGCAGGCGCGCCGCGCGCTGGAGATCGCCGCCGCCGGCAGCCACAACCTGCTGTTCGTAGGCATTCCCGGCGCCGGCAAGACGATGCTGGCCAGCCGCCTGCCGGGCATCCTGCCGCCGCTCGAAGAGCACGAGGCGCTCGAACTTGCCGCCATCCGCTCGATCGCCGGACAGCGCAACGACGTAAGTTCGTGGAAGGTCCGCGCCTATCGCCATCCGCATCACACGGCGTCGGCCATCGCACTGGTAGGCGGCGGCTCAATACCTCGCCCCGGCGAGATCTCGCTGGCGCACCACGGCGTCCTGTTCCTCGACGAACTGCCCGAGTTCGACCGCCGCGTCCTCGAAACCCTGCGCGAGCCGCTCGAATCGGGTCGCATCTCGATTTCGCGCGCGGCGCGGCAAGCGGAGTTTCCGGCCCGCTTCCAGCTCATCGGCGCGATGAACCCCTGCCCCTGCGGCTACGCCGGCGACCCCGGCGGCCGCTGCCGCTGCACGCCGGACGCGATCGCGCGCTACCGCGCGCGCATCTCCGGTCCCCTGCTCGACCGCATCGACCTCAAACTCGACGTGCCGCGCGTCAATCCCGCGGAACTGCGCGATGCCGAAGGCGGCGAATGCAGCGCCACGGTCCGCGCACGAGTGATCGCCGCCCGCGCACGCCAGGTGCAGCGTGCCGGCAAGCCGAATGCGTGGCTCGGCAACCGCGAAGTCGAACGCGACTGCGCGCTGGACGCCGGTGCGAAGAAGCTGCTCGACCGTGCCGTCGAACGGCTGGCGCTGTCGGCACGCGCGTATCACCGTACGCTGCGGGTCGCCCGGACGATCGCCGATCTTGCGCAGGTACCGCGCATCGACGCGGGCCATCTTTCCGAGGCGATCCAGTATCGGCGGTTCGAGGCGGGCTGAGACCGCTCGAGCTACCGCGGTACCTCCCGTCACGAGTCCGCGCACGAGCGCTGCGATCGCCCGTCTCGCCGATCGCCATCGACCTTGGTGCACGCCCAGCCCCACCCGCTATGATCGAACCGCGATGAACGCGATCCATCATACCTACTGGCTGCTCGCGGGCGCTGCGGCGCTGGTGCTCGTCGGCATCGGCTCCAGTCTGGTCGCGCGTCGGTTCGGCGCTCCGCTGCTGCTGGTGTTCCTCGTGCTCGGCATGCTCGCCGGCGGCGACGGCCCGGGCGGCATCCAGTTCGACGACTACGCGACGACCTATCGCATCGGCTCGCTCGCCCTCGCGATCATCCTGTTCGACGGCGGCTTGCGCACGCGCCGCGAGAGTTTCCGCGGCGTATTCGCGCCGACCTTGCTGCTGGCGACGGTCGGCGTCGTCATCACGGCCGGACTGACCGGTGTCGCTGCGCACTGGCTGCTCGGGCTCGGCGCGGTGGAGGCGTTCCTGCTCGGCGCGGTCGTCGCGTCGACCGATGCGGCGGCGGTGTTCTTCCTGCTGCGCGCGGGCGGACTGCAGCTGCGTTCGCGTGTCGGCTCGACGCTGGAGATCGAATCGAGCGCGAACGATCCGGTCGCCGTGCTGCTGACGACGCTGCTCGCCGAGTACCTGGCGACGCCGGCGGGGCTGGCGCCGAGCGCGTTCGTGCTCGAACTCGTGGCGCAGTTCGGCGTCGGTGCGCTGGCCGGTGCGGCCGGCGGTTTCGCGATCGCCGCGGCGATGCGCAAGCTGCCGCTGTCGGGCGGCCTCGCCGCCTTGTTCCTGATCGCCGGCGCGATCCTCGTGTTCGGCGCGACGGGTGCGCTCCACGGCAGTGCGTTTCTGGCCGTCTATGTGGCCGGCGTGATCGTCGGCAACCGCAATATCCCGGGTTTCGTGAACCTGCTGTCGGTACTCGATGCCGGCACCTGGCTGTGCCAGATCGTGATGTTCCTCGTGCTCGGCCTGCTGGCGACTCCGCATGCGCTCGACGATGCGCTGTGGCCGGCGCTCGGCCTCGCCGCGTTCCTGATGCTGGTCGGCCGTCCGCTCGCAGTCACCGCGTGCCTGGCGCCGTTCCGCTACGGCAAGCGCGAGATCGGCTTCATCGCCTGGGTCGGCCTGCGCGGCGCGGTCGGCATCTTCCTCGCGTCGATCCCGATGCTGATGCGCCTGCCGCACGCGGCCCTGATCTTCAATGTCGCGTTCGTCGTCGTGCTGGTGTCGCTGCTCGTGCAGGGCTGGACGCTCGGCCTCGCCGCGCGTCTGCTCGACGTCGCGCTGCCGCATCGCGACCGCGAAGTCCGCCGCGTCGAACTCGACCTGCCCGGCTCGCTCGCGCGCGAACTGGTCGGCTACGAAGTCGCACCGGGCGCGGCGATTCTCGGACGCGCGGTATTGCCCAATTGGGCGCAGCTCGCGCTGATCGTGCGTGGCGGCGAAATCCTGATGCCCGAGGCCGGCAGCGCGCTCGCCGCAAACGACCATGCCTACATGCTGGCGCCACCCGGACGCGTCTACCGGCTCGACTGGCTGTTCGCGCCGCCGGACGAGGCGCGCGAGGCCGAGCGCGAGATGTTCGGCGAGTTCAGCTTCGATGCCGACGTGCGCCTCGGCGACGTCGCCGAGTTCTACGCGCTGCCGATCCGCCCGAAGGATGCGCCGCTGACCCTGGCCGAGCATTTTGCGAAGCGCTTCGAGCACACGATCGAAGTCGGCGACCGCGTGCGCCTCGGTCCGGTGACCCTGGTCGCGCGCGAACTGTCCGACGACGGCGTCGCCAAGGTCGGACTCAAGCTGGAACGCCTCGGCAAGGCATTGGCGCGGCCGGCGAACTGGTTCGGCGGCATCGCGCGGCTGTTCGGACGCCATTGAAACGCGGTAGGCGTGACATCATGCCGTGTGCGTTGTGGTTGGCGCTGCCCGCGGCGAATGCCGGCGGCGATACAACCGGCCCGAGGTCGTATATCGGCCCGGATGAAGTCGATGGAATCCGGCGCTCGCCGGAATGACGAAACAAGAAAGCGAACCCCTCATGCACGCCCACGCACGCGAAGCCCTTGCCATCGAACCCATCCCCACACCGCCGCTCGGCGGCCAGCGCGCCGTCGTCGACGGCGTACGCGCGTTGGCCGAGCGCGGCGAAGCCGGCGTGCTCGCGGTCGTCGTCGAAACCGGTGGGTCGACCTATCGCAAGCCCGGCGCGCTGATCCTGCTCGACGCCAGCGGCGTGCGCGTCGGCGCGCTGTCCGGCGGCTGCCTCGAAGGCGAATTGGAAGCGGCCGCGCGCCATGTGCTCGCCGACGGCGTAGCCGGCGACGTGCGTTTCGACACCAGCGGCGACGAAGATCGCGTGTTCGGTTCCGGCACCGGCTGCGGCGGGTCGACGCGGGTGCTGCTGCTGCCGTTACCGGCACAGGCTTCGCCGCTGCGCGAGGCGCTGCTCGACGCCGACGCGCGCGGTCTCGCGCTGCGTCTGACGCTGGCGACGGCCGCCGACCAGCTCGGCCGCGGCGATGCGCTCGTCGGTCGAACGCGCATCGATACGCGCCGCTACCGATTCGACCGCGACGGCTCCGCCTCGACGCAGACGAGCGCGCTCGACGCACCGATCGTTATCGAGACGCGTCCCGCGCTGCGCCTGCTGCTGCTCGGCGCCGGGCCGGAGACGCGTCCGCTGCTGCAGCTGACGCGCCTGCTCGGCTGGCACGTGGAATTGTGCGAGCACCGCCAGCGCTGGGCACGCTTCGCCGAGGGCAGCGGTATCGATCGCGTGCACGGCGGCGGCCCGGATGCGCTGCCGGCCTTGTTCGAACAGGGCGCGTTCGATGCCGCGCTGGTGATGAATCACAACTACCTGCTCGATGCGCGCTGCCTGACCCATCTTGCCGCGACGCGCATCGGCTACGTCGGCCTGCTCGGCCCTGCCGCGCGCCGCGACGACCTGCTCGGCGAGATCGGCGGCAGCACGGCCGCGCTGCTGCGCACGCGCCTGCATGCGCCGGTCGGGCTGCCGCTCGGCGGCGAAGGCGCCGAGGCGATCGCGCTGTCGATCGTCGCGCAATTGCAGAACCAGCTGTCGCGCAAGGGACGCGACGACTGATGCCGCGCCCGGCGGCGTTCATCCGATGAGCGAAGCCGGCCCGCCCTCGCACGGTGCAGTCCTGCTCGCCGGCGGCGCGTCGAGGCGGCTCGGTTTTCCGAAACAGCTGATCGAGATCGATGGCGAGCCGCTGCTGCGCAGCGTCGCGCGCGCGCTGCTCGCGACGTCGCCGCTCGACTGCGTCGTCGTGCTCGGCCACGAGCCCGAACGCATGCGCGCGGCACTCGATGGCCTCCCTGTGCGCAGCGTCGTCGCCGAACAGCACGCGCGCGGCATGTCGGCATCGCTCGCGGCCGGCATCGCCGCGCTCGATGCGCGCTGCGAGGCCGCGCTGGTCGCGCTGACGGACCAGCCGGCGCTCGATGCGGCGCATCTGATCGCGCTGCGCGACGCATGGCGCTGCGCGCCCGACCACGCGGTCGCCAGCGCGTACGCCGACACGCGCGGCGTGCCGGCCGTGCTGCCGCGCACGTGGTTCGCCGAGATCGCACAGCTGCGCGGCGACGTCGGCGCACGCGATCTGTTGCGCGCATCCGATCGCGCCATCGTCGCGATCGCGGCCGCGGCGCTCGAACGCGATCTGGATCGGCCGCAGGATTTGCATTGAATTCGTGCCGTGCAGGCGCCATGGGTTTTTGGCGAGCGCCAACGCAGTCGATGACACCGGCCGACACTTGTGAAATTTCTTGTGCTCCCCTGGAACGTTCGCACGCAGGCGTGTAGGCTTTTCGCTGCAGTTCTGAATCCGTCTCTTCAGGTCACCCGGCCCTCGCCGCACCGACCGGAATCGAGCCAGCCGTCGCGGCATTCGTCCAGCGACAGCGCCATGCAGAACGTTCTTTTCCTTTCTTTCCCCCGCCAGCTCGGAGAACGACCATGAAACTCGTCGTCAATGGCCAGCCGCATGAAGTCGATGCGCCGGCCGACATGCCTTTGTTGTGGGTGCTGCGCGACATCGTCGGCCTGACCGGCACCAAGTTCGGTTGCGGCATGGCGCAATGCGGCGCCTGCACCGTTCATCTGGATGGCCAGCCGATTCGCTCGTGCGTGACACCGGCCTCGGCCGTCGCCGGCAAGGCGATCACCACGATCGAAGGACTGTCCAAGGACGGTACCCATCCGGTGCAGCGCGCGTGGCAGGAGGTCGACGTCGTTCAGTGCGGCTACTGCCAGTCCGGCCAGATCATGGCCGCGGCGGCGCTGCTCGCCGTCAAGCCGGCGCCGAGCGATGCCGACATCGATGCCGCGATGACCGGCAACCTTTGCCGCTGCGGCACGTATCAGCGCATCCGCACCGCCGTGCATCGCGCAGCCGAACTGACGAAGGAGAGCAGCCATGTGGCGTGACCCCGTCGATCTTTCCGCGGCCGTCCGCACAACAGCCGCGCCGTCCCCGTCCGGCGAAACCACGGCCGTTGCGGCCGCCCGCGTGGACGCCGATTTGCAGCGGCGCGCGTTCCTGAAATCCGGCGCGGCTGCGACCGCGGGACTGGTCATCGCGTTCTTCGTGCCGGCGGCGATGCGCAAGGCGCTCGCCGAAGAGGCGCCCGCGGACGCACCCAAGCCGCCGGTGTCGCCCAACGCGTTCATCCGTATCGCACCGGACAGCAGCGTGACCGTGCTGCTGAAGCATTCGGAAATGGGCCAGGGCATCTGGACGTCGATCCCGATGGTCATCGCCGAGGAACTCGGTTGCGACTGGAGCAAGATCCAGGTCGAACATGCGCCGGCCGCTGCCGACTACGCGCACACCGCGTTCGGCATCCAGATGACCGGCGGCTCGACCAGCACCTGGGAATCGTTCGATCAACTGCGCACCGCCGGCGCGATGGCGCGCGAGATGCTGCTCGCCGCCGGCGCTTCGAAGCTGGGCGTGAAAGCCGCCGACTGCCGCGTCGAGCAAGGCTTCGTCGTCGCCGGCACGAAGAAGGTCAGCTTCGGCGAGGTCGCCGTAGCGGCGGCGAAGTTGCCTGCTCCGGCCAACGTGAAGCTCAAGGACGCGAAGGACTGGACCGTCATCGGCAAGCCGACGCGGCGTCTGGACAGCAAGGCGAAGACGACCGGCAACGCCGAGTTCGGTATCGACGTGAAGCGGCCGAACCAGGCCGTCGCGCTGGTCGCGCGCGCGCCGGTATTCGGCGGCACGTTGAAGAAGGTCGATGCGACGAAGGCGAAGGCGGTGGCCGGCGTGATCGACGTCGTCGAAGTGCCGAGCGGCGTCGCGGTGCTGGCCAAGCACTTCTGGGCGGCCAAGCAGGGGCGCGATGCGCTCGTGCTCGAATGGGACGCCGGCGCCGGCGCGGCCATTTCCACACCTGCATTGCGCGAAGAATATAAAAAGCTGGCGGCGACCCCCGGCGCGGTGGCGAAGACCGCCGGCGACGTCGATGCCGCGCTGAAAGGCACGCCGAACGTGATCGAAGCCGACTACGAGGTGCCGTTCCTCGCGCACGCGCCGATGGAGCCGCTGAACTGCACGGTGGAGTTCGCCAAGGACGGCAGCTGCGATATCTGGACCGGCACGCAGTTCCAGGGCGTCGATCAGATGGTCGCGGCGAAGATCCTCGGCCTCAAGCCCGAGCAGGTGCGCATCCACACGACTTTCCTCGGCGGCGGGTTCGGCCGGCGCGCGAACCCGGCCTCGGACTTCATCGCCGAAGCGGTCGAGGTCGCGAAGGCGTCGAAGCGCACAGTCAAGGTGGTATGGACGCGCGAGGACGACATCCACGGCGGCTACTACCGGCCGATGTGGCTGTCGCGCTTCCGTGCCGCCATCGGCGAGCAAGGCAAGCCGATCGCCTGGTCGCACACGATCGTCGGCCAGTCGATCATCGCCGGCACGCCGTTCGCGTCCGCGATGATCAAGGACGGTATCGACGCGACATCGGTCGAAGGCGCCGCCGACTCGCCGTATCTGGCGACGATTCCGGCGCATCGCGTCGACCTGCACTCGCCGACGAGTCCTATCACCGTGCTGTGGTGGCGCTCGGTCGGGCATTCGCATACGGCGTTCGCCGTCGAGAGTTTCCTCGACGAACTCGCCCACGCCGCCAAGCAGGATCCGCTGGAATATCGCCGCGCCCTGTTGCCGGCCGATTCGCGCGAGCGCCGCGCGCTCGACCTCGCCGCTGCGAAATTCGGCTGGGGCCAGCCGCTGCCGCAAGGTCACGCCGCCGGTGTCGCGGTGCATGAGTCGTTCGGCAGCTACGTCGCGCAGATCGCCGAGGTGTCGATCGAAGACAACAAGGTGCGCGTGCATCGCGTCGTCTGCGCGATCGATTGCGGGCCGGTCGTCAATCCGCTGACCGTCGAGGCGCAGATGCAGTCGGGCATCGTCTACGGACTCTCGGCCGCCTTGCATGGCGAGCTGACGGTGAAGGATGGCAAGGTCGAACAGAGCAACTTCCACGACTACCCGGCGCTGCGCTTGGCCGAGGCGCCGAAGATGGAAGTGCACATCGTGCCGAGCACCGACAAGATGGGCGGCTGCGGCGAGCCCGGCACGCCGCCGATCGCGCCGGCGGTCGGCAACGCGGTGTTCGCGCTGACCGGCAAGCGCTTGCGCCAGTTGCCGCTGCGCCTCGCGTAGCGGTGAGCGAGGAGCAGGCCGGAGGATTCCGGTCTGCTCCTGCGCGCTTGCGGAGCCGCTGTTCGCCTGCCTGACCGCGGGCCTGTTTTCGCACGTTCAGCGTCGATCGGCGATGGTCGACGACGCCTTCGAGGAGAACGTGCGATGAACTATCTCTGGCGTGCTCTATTGACCGCAGCCGGCGCGGCAGGCGTCTTCTCCGCCGCACCGATTCGCGCGGGCTCGACCGACGCCGATTTCGCCGTCGTGCAGCAGGTGCTGCAGCACCCACGCTGCCAGAACTGCCATATTCCGGGAAATCAGCCGCTGCAGTACGACCAGGGCAAACCGCACGCCCAGCGGGTGCAGCGCGGCGACGACGGCAAGGGTGCACCGGGCCTGCCCTGCAGTACCTGTCACGGCAGCACCAATCTCCCGGCGAGTTATGGACCGAACGTGCCGCCCGGCGCTCCGAACTGGCATCTGCCGCCGGCCCACAAGAAGATGGTGTTCATCGGGCTCGGCGCGCACGACCTGTGCACACGCCTCAAGGACATGCGCGAGAACAATGGCAAGGATCTCGACGCCTTGGTCGAGCACGTCGACCACGATGCACTGGTGCTGTGGGGCTGGAATCCGGGCCAGGGCCGCGCGCCGGTGTCGGTGCCGCATGCGGATTTCGTCGCAGCGTTCAAGCGCTGGGCGGCGGCCGGTGGGCCGTGTCCGGGGTGAAGCGGAGGCACGCTGCCGGTCAGCGCAGCCGGCCGTCTTCGTCCCACACGGCATGGCGTGGATCGAGCTCGACCGTCGTCTTGTGCGGCAAGCGCGCGCCGAATCCGCAAACCGCGAGCACGCCTTCCTGCATCGGGTCGAGATCGAACGCCTGTTCGATCTCGACCTCGTTGATCGCGGCGGTGACGAATGCGCCGAGTCCGAGTTCGGTTGCCGCGAGATAGAGATTTTGCGAGGCGTGCCCTGTTTCGAGCAGGATCGCGCGATAGATCTTCGGATGGTTGCGGTATTTCCAGAACGAGCGCGCGAAGCGCGCTGCGATCACGACCATGACCGGCGCATCGGCAAAGTACTCTTGGCCTGCAACGGCGGTCAGCGCCAGTGCGCGAGCTGCCTCCAGTGGCGTTTCACGCAACAAGTCCACTGCGTGGGTTTCGCTGTTGTAGTGATACACGCCCGGCAACAAGCCCGCTACGCGCTGAACGATGAGATAGGCTTCGAGTGGATGCAGGCCGCCGCCCGACGGATGATTTTTCTTCAAGGCCACTGCGCCGGGCGCAAGTTCTTCGCTTGCCTGAACTCCGAACGCGCGATGCATCAGCGCGCCGAGATCAGCCAGAGCCAGCTGCTCGGCCACATCGAAGTTTCGGCAAGTCGCACGCCGAGCCATGAGAACATCGAGATCATTCGAGTTCGGGCGCGGCAACGCCGCGCGGGACAGTGCGTCCGCGCGATGGTGGTAGTGCGGCGGTGGCGGTCCACTCGCCGCGATCATATCTTCGACGGAGTGCAGGCGCGCTTCGCGCAGAGCCGCCGCGCTGTCGGTGTGCGACCAGCGGCTGAGCGCATGGGACAAAGCCGCCAACGGGTGCCAATTGGAGCCGCGCATGAGTTCATCGCGAACGCCCTGCGACGTACCCTGCTGCACCAGCACACCCTTTGCAAGAAGAGAATGTACCTGATCCTCGCCAACCGCCCTGGCCACTTCATCCATCGGCTTCCAAACGTCGCGGCCGATGGCCTCCGCCGCCGCCATCTCCATCGAAGTGAGATGCACTTCTACACTTTGTGGCGGAACGAGCGCGACCCATTCGGCTTGCTCGATCAACCCATTCTCGCCTTGTAACAGACGTCTGGGATCGAACATCAGGCGGTCCCGTCTTTGGAGATACAGCGACGCGCAACGACGCACTTTCGCTTGGCTTGCTGGCATAAGATCAAGGCACTCTTGCGTTTGGGCGAAGAACACCAGATGATCGCATGACCCACGTGAAGGAGGTACATATGAGCAATTTATACCCCGGTCACCACGCTGAGGCTCTACTCAACAAACTCGCCGTCGACTCCGTATTGCGAGATCAGCTGTTGCGCAATCCGCAAGAAACACTGTCGGCCTTCGGTTTCGAGATTGATCCGAACGAGCTGTCGGCGACGCCGACGATCGCGAGCGAGGCCGTGTTGGCGGATTCGGCGGCACTGACTCGCCGCCAAAGGGACGATGAAAAAAGCGGCCAACTGGCGATTATGGTTTTCGTGCTGAAATAGTTTCGCCGATCTGCGTCGAAAACCAGCGAATTCACTTCCGAACGGCAGCCCCCAGAAGGTGCCGCCGTTCGGTTTGTGGTTTGCGACGTTCCGCCGTCCAATCAGGCTGATGTTGCCGTTAGCGGTGACGTGAGGCAGCGCATAGTCTGCCTTGGAGAGTAATGTCTTCCGTCGCCGGCATCTCCCGATGCCTTATCGCGCCTTCAACAGCGAGAGCAATCTCTACTCCTCCGAGAAGGAAGCGATGTCTAAGGGCCAGGTCCCGCCCAACGGATCGAACTCCGTCGTTGTCTTCTGCTGCGCACGCACGCCAAATCCGCAGACGGCAAGCGGACTCTCCTGCAGCGGGTCTAAGCCGAACGCGCTTTCAATATCGATTTCGTTGATGGCTGCGGTGATATAGGCGCCTAGTCCGAGCTCGGTCGCTGCCAGATAGAGATTCTGCGAAACATGGCCCGCTTCGAGCACAATCGCTCGATAGGCCTTGGCGTGATTGCGGTACTTCCAGAATGTACGCTCGAAGCGCGCAACGAGCGCAACGAGAACTTGGGCATCGGAGAAATAAGTCTGCCCAGCGACGAACCTGCAAGCCATTCCAGCCATGCCGCCGTCACCGGACCGCGGCAACCGCTCCAGCGAATGACTCGGTGAATGGTAATGGTACAGGCCGTTTTCGAGGCCAGCGACGTTCTGCACCAACAGGTACGCCTCAAGAGGATGGAGGCCGCCGCCGGAGGGATTGGATTTCTTCAGCGCTTGCACTCCTGGATGGAGTTCGACGGACGCGTGAGCCCCGAATACGCGCTGCAGCATGTCGCAGAAAACCCCGTACTCCAGAATTCCGTCACGCGCGAAATTCCGGCAGGTGGTGCGTTTGCGCAGCAACTCGTCCAAGCCGCTTTCACTGCGGGCGCGCAAAACGATACGTTGGTCTTGTGCCATCCTTTCGGTCGAATCAGGAGGCGGCAACCCATACTTTTCCACAATGTCGGCAAGCGTGTAGTCCGCAGAAGCCGCGCCGCGCCCTGCATCCTCGCTCCAGCGGCTGAAGTAGTGACCGACTGCGGACAGCGCTTTCCAATGAACGGCCCTGACCTTTTCGTCACGTTGCCGGTGATTCGCGTGAGCCGCGATGTCGCCGATCAGAAGGCCCTTTTCCAGAAGTCCGTCCAATACTTCCGCAGGTACCTGGCGCGCCAATTCGGTGAAAGCGACCCAGAGCGTCTCGCCGATGCGGCCGAGGACGTCAAGTTCGCGGCTTGCCAGAGCGATCTCCGCATCGAGATGTGGCGCCAGCGCCATCCATTCCATCCGGGACGTAAGCGGCTCGCCGCCGCCGAAGAGGCCGGCTGGGTTCAATTGCAGATGTTCGCGTGGTTCGATGAAGAGAACCGCACAGCGTCGCAGCTTGTTGGGTCGGGTCGGGGCGGATGGCGTCATGTCGCTTTGTTGTTTCGCATTCGGTCGATACACTGCCGAGGTATCGCGCGCATCTGGTCAATCCCCGACGCTCAAACGTTTGGGTTGCAGCACACTCGCTCCATTTACTCAGCCAATTGAAGGGAACGCAAAGATGGGTACTACCGCTACATCCGCGCAGTTGGACAAGGTCTTCGGATTGCTCGCCTCCGACTCGGCGTTTCGCGAGCGGCTCCTCGGCGACCCCGTGGGAGCGATGGCCGAGCACGGCATCCAAATCGATCCTTCGGAAGTTCCCGCGGTACGTCGTCTGCCTTCGAAGGAGGACGCAAGCGCCCTGAGTGAGGCGATGAAAGAAAAACTGGCCCCTCAGCCTTGCCTAATCCTTTTTGCTCAAATCACTTGAGTGTCCATCCAGACTTTGCGCTCGCCGCAACAGCGGCGTAGCGCTCTCGGCTCCGGCCCAAGCCTCGTCGAATTGCTGCAGTAATTTGGCTGCTTCCTCGTTCTTGCCAGCCTTCTGGAGCAGTTCGGCGACGGCTATCGTCGCCTCATCGCTGGCGATCAGATTCGGGGTCTGAGCGACGAACTGGTCGAGCCACTCGGCAGTCGCGCGGCCGCGATGCTCGATCAGCCAACGGCCGGTTTCCAATGCGCGATCGCCGTTCCCTGCGGCAAGGCTTGCACGCAGCAACGCGACCCTCGTTTGAAAGTAAGCCCGATCGGACAACAGCGCATCGAGGCAAGCGACCGCCTTTGTTGCGTCTTTGGCAATGCCTGCTTCGCAGAGAGCTGTCTGATAGGGTTGCTCGAGACTGAAGAAGCCGCTGTTCTCGATCCGGGGCTTGAGGCTGGCGAGAACTCGCTCGCCAAGAGCGGTGTCGTCGTGTCGCAACGCCATCATCGCCGCCAGGGTAAGGTTGGCATAGCTGCTGTAATCGTAGTTTGATGCGGCATTCTGCGAGCGTCCTAGCTCTTCCTCGACGTACGTCTTCAGGCTTTCGTGTACGTGCCCATCACCAAGTGCGAAGGCAATCGCAATTTCGACTAATCGGGCTCGCTGGCGCGCCGGCTCCAAGGACGCCTTCTCGGCGATATCCGCGGCAGATTGAACGGCGGCTCGCGCTGAAGGCAAGCGCCCGCGGCTGACTTCCAGTGCAGCCGTCCGCATCTGCTTCTCGACTTCGAACGCAGGAAAATGGTGGGTATCCTCTCGCGCAAGCGCCTGATCGGCTGCCTTGAAGTCGCGCGTCGTGATGAAAAGATTCAGCGGGTCGAGATAGAGCTGGGTTGCACCGACTTCCCGCGCCATCGCAAAGCTCTTGCGCGCATCTGCAACCGACCCCATCGCCAGCTGGATGTCACCCAATGACATCCAGGCGTAGCCCCGCCGGGGGTGCCGACTGTCGGCCACGGACTGGAATTCTGTTGCCGCCCGCTTCAGATCGTTGTCGAACCACCACATCACTACGGCGAGGTTCTGTTGTCCAGACAAGGCGTCCGGGTACAGGGTCTCGAATAGGGACCATTTTTCCCGCATGTCCGCCGGTTTGCCAAACAGCGCAGCATAGCCTTCGGCCGATAGTTTCTCACGTGCGCTCAGCCGACCAAGATTTCTGGTGGCCTTGAGAACATATTCGTGTGCTTTCGTACGTTGACCTGTCGTCCAATAGACATTGGCGAGGTAGAGATACGCCTGCGCAAAATCGGGATCCAACGAAACCGCTTGATTGAAAAGCGTGATCGCTTCTCCGCCCTTTCCATCGGCCATCGCCTGCAAGCCCAGCGAATACGCCTTCAACGCGTCGAAATTCTTGGTCGTGACATCAGCCAACGATGCGCTGGTTTCGCCGATCGCGGCGATCGATTCGCCCAGTCGACCACGCATCTTCTTCAGCAATTGGTCCATGCTGGGCAGCACTGATTCTTCGCCCACGCCATCGACCGAATCGCTGTACACCGACGTCTGCGTATTCGGATCGACGACCTCGGCGGTCAGGCGTACACGACCGCCAACTTCCGCGATCGTCGGGAGGATCAATGCGCGCGCGCTTTCGCGCAACGCGACTTCCGCCCCCGTCGCGCGATCGAGCACGGTCCCGGCCGGGTCGCGCTCCATGCGCTTGAGCGCCGAGCGCACCTGCAACTCCGGAATCACGTTGACGTAGCGCGACTGCTCCAGGCCGACGCGAAACGCGGTCTGCAGCGAGTCGTCGAATACCTTCTGGCTGGTCAGGTTCTTGAGGCTGCCGACGACGACCCAGTCGCGGTTCGCGAACGCGATCGCCGGCGCGGGCTGGAACAGGTACCACGCAGGAATCGCGATCAGCACGAGCAGCAGGACGCCCTCGATCACGACGGTCGCCGGCCGGCGCCAGAACGGCACCTCGCGGTGCGCTTTGCCCGACCACGGCGGCGGTTTCAGCGGCGCGACGCCTTCCTCGCCGACTTCGAACACCGGCACCGGATCGGGTACGCCCTTGAAACGATAGCGCCCGTGCGTGCGCCAGCGCACACGCGCGAGCTGCTCGCCGAGTTCGCCCTGCGCGCGATGCGCGATGTCGTAGGCGACGCCGGACAGCAGGATCTGGTTCGGCAGCGCCAGCTGCATCAGCCGCGCGGCGACGGGCTTGACCAGGCCTTCGACCTCGGTCGGCTTGGCGCCCTTCTGCACGTCCTGCGCGAGGTTGTCCCACACCACCACTTCGCCGACGTGGATGCCGAAGCGCGCCGCCAGCGAAGCCTGTTCGGCGGTGCCGAGCGCGGCGATGTCGCGCAGGTAGGCGAGCGCGAACGCGACGGCCTGGATCGGCCGTTCGAACATCAGCAGGAAACCGTCGGTCTTGTCGATCTCGCGGCCGCCGTGCTGCTGCATCAGCGCCCGCGCGAGACGATCGTGCCGGCGGAACAATTCGGCCGCACGCTGATCGCCGAGACGTTCGACGAGCGCGGTCGAATCGACCAGATCACACACGACGAGCGTGCGCAGCACCGCCGTCGCCGTTTCGGCGGCGCGATCGACTTCATGCATCGGTAATGCGGCGGTCACGCTCGGCGCTCCCCCCTGGGCTGGCCTTGTGGCAATTTTGCTATGTATAGCGCGGCCTTGCCAGCACAATCGGCCATGAGGTCCAGCTTCGCCGTCAGGCGGACGGCCAGACCGCCCCGAGCGGGTCGAATTCGACCTCCTTGCGCTCCGGCGCCCGGATGCCGAAGCCACAGACCGCGAGCGGCCCCTCTTCGAGCGGATCCAGGCCGAACGCTTCCTCGATGTCGACCTCGTTGACGGCCGCCGTGATGAACGCGCCGAGGCCGAGTTCTGTCGCCGCGAGGTAGAGCGTCTGCGACAGGTGGCCGACGTCGAGGATCAGCGCGCGATAGGCCTTGGCATGGTTTCGGTATTTCCAGAAATTGCGCACGAAACGGCTGGTCGGCATGACCATGACGTGCGCATCGACGAAATAAGCCTGCGCGGCGACGAAGCGCTTGGCCAGCGTGGCGGCCTCGTCGGGGACCAGGGTCTTGATCGGCTCCAGCGCGTGGTCGACCGGATGGTAGTGATAGAGCCCTGGCGAGACGCCATCGACGCGTTGCACGAGCAGATACGCTTCTGTCGGATGCAGCCCTCCGGCGGAGGGAACGCCCTTCTTGAGCAGTTGCACGCCAGGCGCGTAGTCGTTCACCACGCGCGCGCCGAAGACGCGATAGAGGACGGAGGAGAATTCGTCGATCGTCAGATGGCGCGAACGGTCGTAGTTCCGGCAGGTGACGCGGTGGTCGAGCAGGTCGTCGAGGGGCGTGGGTTGCGGACTAGGAAGCGGTTTGCGTTCACCCTTGGCAACGCGCTCGCGTACAACTGGCGGTGCCGGACCAAGAATATCAAGTAGGTTCGTTGAATTGCTCTCGGAAAACTGATGCTCAACGCTTTCTGTATCGACATCTCGCCAACGGGAAGCGTAATGCATACTCGCGGAAGAGGATCGCCAATTCGTATCTCTTAGGGCCTGATCTTTAGCGCTCGCTTCTGTCCCTTCAACAACCAGCAAGTTCTTTTTGACGAGAGCGTCTAGCAGATCTGACGGTATTACTTTCTCGCACTCTTTCAGATCAATCCAATCGGTCGGAGATAGCTCACCGAGGACCATCGCCTCCTGCGCCGAGACTTTTACTTCACCTCCAAGAAGCGGTGCTATTGCGAACCAGTCAATGGTCGATCGCAGTCCGGTGCCGCCTGCTGAGAGCAAACTAAGATCGAACTCAAGTTTCTCTCTCGGCTCCAGTGAGACAATTGAACAACGACGCATGCGCATAGGACTTCTCTGATCCCGGGTATACGCACAGCGTAGGGCAGAGTTTCATGACTTCGCAAGGCGCTTGACTGCAGCCGACATAACTTGCATGCATGCCGTCAATACGGCAACGTTCGAGTGACTGAACCGGCGCTCGGAAGTACGGTGTCTGCGGGAATTCGAACTTTCATACACAAAGGTGGGCGCGCCCAAGCCCCAGGGCCGGAATGGGTTGTCTCAACGTGCTCGACGACCACTCATCCGGCAAGCTGACGAGGCGTGAAAAGCCGCCGCTGGCTGGTTGGCGACGCACAATGATCGTCATATTCACAGCGGTATCGCTGAACTGCCACAGCTGGTGTTCGAGTGACCATCGTAACAACGCAACATTCTAGAAAAGCCGACCTCGGTTAAGGGGAGTTGATCGTGAGTGACGAGTTCCATCGCGTGAGCTACCATGCATGTGGGTGGGTGTAGCCACCCACTTGTACATGGCAACCAGCTATCTTTGTTGCTTCATCTTGTTCTTAATTCGCTTTTCAGCTCTGAGGACATGACATATGACGGATACAATGTTGTTACAGGAAGAATGCATAATATCGGCCGATGTTGACAGCGATTCCGCCCAGGTCAAGTTTCAACATTCGGCGCCGATCGCTGGGACGCTGTCAAGACAACAGGGACTTGTACTGGTCGAGAGACTAATTGAAGATGCGGCTTTTCGAAGCCGTTTCGAACAGAATCCTGTCCCGGCCCTAATTGAGTTAGGTATTTCGGTCGAAGAGATTGAAAGCCTCCCTGCCCGCTGTCAGACCGGCGGTATGTTGGCAAGTTTGGACCGCCTTATTGAAACGCGCAAGAGATTAGCGGAGGGTGCAGTAAACGAATACCTCAGCATGATTAGTCCGAAGGCGCAACTTATCTGAAAGGGCGATCGGCCGAAGTTTCAAACGGGGCGCGCTATGAACGCGCTTCGTTTGAAAACCCCTCTCGGACTTCATATTTGAAGTCACTTTTGTTTAGATACCCCTCTCGCTCCGCGTAGTTTTTTAGAATACTCCGTAAACGACCATACGCCATAGGCGCGAAGTTTCATAATTTCATTTAAATTCCAATTTCTTATAAAATTTCAGGAGTTATAATATGAGTGACGCCGCCCTAACAAACGAGCAAGCCTTAAAGTTGCTGCTGGAGCTTGCGACGAACGATGGCTTTCGTCAGCGATTTGAAGCGAAGCCGGCTGCCGCGCTGGTCGAGCTCGGAATTCCGCATGAAACTGTGGTCAATCTCAATGCTGCCTGCCTCGCGCCATTGCAGTTGGAGTCAAAGGACGCCTTCCAAAAGGCACGCGAGGAATTCTCCAAGCGAGCAGCGGAAACCTGTCTGAACATGGTCGCGCCGCATCTGCGATTGAGTCAGAACTCGAAGTAGATCAAGGAAACCTACTGAAGTTCTGCTTCGAGCTTCTTGAGCGGTATTTCGACGAACGCGGCATCGGCGGTATCCGGCCACGCAGCGTGGAAATCGTGGAGTGCCTGTCTGGCCTGAGTCTTGTTACCGATCGCGGCGGACTGCTGAGCAACTTGCAGAAAAGCCAAGTCCGACAGCACGACGTTGAACGGTCGCGCGACCCAGTCCGCGTTGTATTCGCTGTATGCGCGGCCACGATGACCGGTCAGCCATCGGGCCTGCTCCAAGGCAGCTGCGTGGTCACCCTTTGCTGCGTACACGTCCAACAGCGCTGCGTGAGTCAAATAGAGTTCGCTGCCGTCCAATGCTTGGCTGCGCAGAAGGCGGTCTGCGTCCTGGGCATGTCCATCCGCCAATGCGATTTGCGCTTCGAGCACGATTCGCATATTGATCAATACTGGAAAGCCCGCGGTGTGCGTTCCGGCGCTGGCCAAAGCGGTTCGAGCAAGCTCGGCGTCGCCGGATCGCGCAGCTAGGTAGCCGACGAACAAGATGCGGAAGACTGCCTCCGCACGGCTGCTCGGCGGATAGTTCGCCAGCACAGGCGATTCCGTCGTCAGATAGTCCTTGATCAATGCTGCGTTTCCGCTCTTTCCCGCGAGCGCGCGCAATCCGATTTCAGCAGCACGAAGCTCGCGGGCGTTTTTCTTCGAACCTTCTCGCTCCGCCTGCTGATCGTAACTTGTCAGTTTTGCCCACAGCTCGGTCCATTTGCCGCGATCAGCGTCGAACGCAAGGCGTAAGTTCTGGTCTGTGACATCCGCTGAGGTCAAACCGGACGACTTGTCGCGAGCGAGCGCCGCGTCGACCTTGTCGAAATTCCTCGAGGCCGCATGCGCCGCCGCCGGCAAGCCACCGCGCGCGAATCCGAGGGAATCCGCCTCCGCGAAATGCGTAAGAGCTTCGTCGTGGCGCTCCTCGCCCAGGTATAGCGCCCCAAGCAAATACTCGCTCGCGTTTCTGTACGCGTTGTACGCCGAAGCCGACTTTTGCGTCGCCTTGATCGCATCTCCATACCGATTGGCGTTCTGCCAAAGCAGATAGCCGGAGAGCCCGTGCGCAGGAAAGAAATCCGGATAGAGCTTCGCAAGCATCTGCACTTTTTCAGTGACGAGGTTCGGCGCTTCGAACTGCAGACGCACGACATCCACATAGATCGCTTCGCGTTGCGGCAGCTTGTCCTTGAGTGCAGAGGCCGCGGTAATTTCCTTGAGCGCGGATTCGTCGTCACCCGCGTTGCCGTACGTCTGAGCGCACATTAGCCGCGCCAGCGCGAAGCTCGGATCGAACTTGACTGCCTGTTGAAACAGGGACAGCGCTTCCTTCATATCGCCTGTTTCGTAGGCGCGCTGGCCGAGCGTATAGGCCCGCAAGGCATCCAGATTCTTCGTCGCCACCTTATCCAGCGGTTTCGACTCGTTCGACACCGTCGCCAGCGCCTCGCCCAACCGAACGCGCAGCTGCTGGTTGACCTTGTCGAGCGACGGCAGCACCGAACCTTCGCCGACGCCGTCGGCGGACTCGGAGTACACCGTCGTCTGCGTCTGCGGGTCGATCACTTCGGCGGTCACGCGTACTCGGCCGCCGATTTCGGCGACGGTCGGCAGGATCAACGCGCGCGCGCCGTCTCGGATCGCGACTTCGGAGCCGACTGCACGATCGATCTGGGTCTGCTCCGGATCGCGCTGCATCAACTTGACCGTCTCGCGCGTCTTCAGGTCCGACAGCACGTTGACGTAGCGCGACTGTTCGAGACCGATGCGGAACGCGGTTTCGAGCGATTCGTCGAAGCTCGCCTGCCCGGTCAGATTCTTCAGATCCCCCACCACCACCCAATCGCGATTGGCGAACGCGATCGCCGGTGCCGGCTTGAAGACGTACCAGAGCGGAATCGCGACCAGCGCGAGCACCAGGGCGCCTTCGACCACGACGGTGGCCGGACGGCGCCAGAACGGCACTTCGCGGTGCGCCTTGCCCGACCACGGCGGCGGCTTCAGCGGCGCGTGGCCTTCCTCGCCGACTTCGAAGACCGGGATCGGATCAGGAATGCCTTTGAAACGGTAGCGTCCGTGCGTGCGCCAGCGCACCGTCGAGAGACGCTCGCCGAGCTCGCCTTGCGCACGGTGCGCGAGCGAAAAGGCGACGCCGGAAAGCAGGATCTGGCCCGGCAGCGCGAGCTGCATCAGGCGCGAGGTGATCGGTTTGACGAGGCCTTCGACCTCGGTGAGCTTGGCGCCCTTGGCGATGTCGTCGGGCGTGTTGTCCCAGGTCACCACGTCGCCGACATGGATGCCGACGCGCGCGCCGAGCGAGGTCTTCTCATTCGCGTTGAGTTCGCGCAGGCCACGCTGGTAGTCGAGCGCGAACGCGACCGCCTGGATCGGGCGGTCGAACATCGCGAGGAAGCCGTCGGTCTTGTCGATCTCGCGACCGCCGCGCATCGGCAGCAGCGCGCGCACGACGCGATCGTGCTTGCGGATCAGTTCGGCCGCGCGCTGGTCGCCGAGGCGTTCCACCAGGGCGGTGGAATCGACGAGGTCGCACAGCACGAGCGTGCGCAGCAGCGGCACGGTGGCCGCTGTCGACGCAGGCATAGCCGATTGTGTGAGTGCGTTCATGACCCGACCGCTCGTCCGTACGCCGGCGTTTGTCGCCGCCCATCGTCTCACAAGTCCACGCCGCAAGCTCCGCGGCGGCCCGGATCTTCACATTTACGCCCAAATGCCCCGGACCCTGACATCCATCTGCAAGGCGTGTGCCAGCGCGAAGCGCCGCGGTCCCCCAGGAAGGTTAGGCGCCTGTCCCGTGCTTGATGTCGAAGCCGTCGCCGCCGCGACCCTTGGCTTCGTACAGCGAGGCGTCGGCGTCGCTGTACCAGATCGCCCAATCCGAGCCGTCGGTGCATTGCGCGCCACCGATGCTGACGGTGATGACGAGGCCGTCGTTGCAGCCGGGGAAGCGTAGCGAGTGCACCGCAGCGATGATCTGCGTGGCGCGGGCGCGCAACTCTTCCTCGCCGGTGACCTGCATCAGCAAGGCGAATTCGTCGCCGCCGAGACGGCACGGCAGATCGCTCGACGAGGCGGCGTTCTGCACTTCTTCGGCGATCGCCCGCAGCACCTGATCACCGACGAGGTGGCCGCACTGGTCGTTGATCTGCTTGAAGCGGTCGAGGTCGACCAGCAGCAGGCCGAGCACCGTCCCGGGCAGGCGCTGCTCGGCCAGGCGTTCCAGATACATGTAGAGGCCGCGACGATTGCACAGGCCGGTGAGTTCGTCGGTCTGCACCAGACGCTGCGCGGTGGACAGCTGCGTGCGCGTCTGCCGCAGCGAATCGAGCGTGACCATCAAGTCTTCGTTGCGGCGCTTGAGGCTCTGGATCAGCTGCTGTTCGCTGGCGACCAGGTACGAGAACGAGCGGCGCATGAACTGCGCGAGCAGACGCGGCTCGGTTTCGATGAGGTCTTCGAAGACGTCGTTCTCGACGATGCGCAAGGTCGTCGGCGCGAGCGCCGCCGCGTTGGCGACGCGCGTATGGCTGCCGATGAACAGCACCAGTTCGCCGAAGAATTCGCGCGGGCCGATCAGCTTGTCGGGCAGTCCGTCGCCGAACTCGAGCTGGACCTGGCCGGATTCGACGATGAACATGCTGCGGCCGAGTTCGCCGCGGCGGAAGATGATCTCGCCGGGCTTCACGTCGCGGCGTTGTCCGGCCTGCGCGAAAAGCACGCATTCGGCGTCGGAGAGCTGACGCGGCAGCAACGCCGCGCGCGAGGACGCCACGGGTTCTGCAATCCTGTCGGCCGGCTCTGCCTTGACGCTGGACACGTGATCCCCCACTGCCCGGTTAGACCTTTGATAGTAACTCATATGGCCGTCGCGCTCATGCCCCGAGGGCCGCCTGGGTGCAAACGCCCATGGGCTACGGGGCGTTTGGACGGCTTGCTCGGACGGCCCGATCCGGATGCCGCGCCGCCGCCACCGTCCTCCTCGCCGGCCCAGTGCCGCAGGCCGAGCGTTTTTCGCGCCACGCCGTGCGGTAACGGCGGTAAACGGGACACGCCAATCCTTATGCTGCAACTGCGGTTCGGCCCCACGCAACGCTGTGCGCACCGAGCCGTCCTGGGGCGCTATGCCGCATGTGGCAGCCCCCAGCAGCGCCGGCATCGGAGCAGTTGAACCCGGCAGCGACCCCTGGCCGCCGGCTCACGACCTCTCCCTCAGGCCTGTTCCGATGCCGGTGGGCTGCGCACCCGCGATCGCCGCCCTCCGCACCGGCGAAGGCACGCCCGCCGTCGCGGGGATGCCCTCTGCGCCCGGACGATCAGGCCGCCTGGGATTTCTTGTCGCCGTGGAACTGCTCTTCCTCGGTCGAGCCTTTCAGCGCCGTCGTCGACGACTGGCCCTGCTGGATCGCCTGGGTGACCGCATCGAAGTAGCCGGTGCCGACTTCGCGCTGGTGCTTGACCGCCGTGAAGCCGCGCTCGGCCGCCGCGAACTCGGCTTCCTGCAGTTCGACGAACGCGCTCATCTGGCTGCGCGCATAGCCGTAGGCGAGGTTGAACATCGAATAGTTCAGCGCATGGAAGCCGGCCAGCGTGATGAACTGGAACTTGTAGCCGTAGCCGGCCAGTTCCTTCTGGAACTTGGCGATCGTGGCGTCGTCGAGGTTCTTCTTCCAGTTGAAGCTCGGGCTGCAGTTGTAGGCGAGCAGCTTGCCCGGGAACTTGGCGTGGATCGCTTCGGCGAACTTGCGCGCGAACGCCAGATCCGGCTTGCCGGTTTCGCACCAAACGAGGTCCGCGTACGGCGCATAGGCAAGGCCTCGGCTGATCGCCTGGTCCAGGCCGTTGCGCGTCTTGTAGAAGCCTTCGACGGTGCGCTCCCCGGTCGTGAACGGCTTGTCGTTCGCGTCGACATCGCTGGTCAACAGGTCCGCCGCTTCGGCGTCGGTGCGCGCGACGATCAGCGTCGGTACGCCAAGCACGTCCGCGGCCAGGCGCGCAGCGTTGAGCTTCTCGACCGCTTCGCGTGTCGGCACCAGCACCTTGCCGCCCATGTGGCCACACTTCTTCACGCTGGCGAGCTGGTCCTCGAAATGCACGCCGGCGGCGCCCGCTTCGATCATCGCCTTCATCAACTCGAACGCGTTCAGCACGCCGCCGAAACCGGCTTCGGCATCGGCGACGATCGGCTGCATGAAGTCGATGCTGTCGTCGCCCTCGGCGTGGTTGAGCTGGTCGGCGCGCAGCAGCGCGTTGTTGATGCGCTTGACCACGGCCGGAACGGAGTCGGCCGGATAGAGGGACTGGTCCGGATACATCTGGCCGGCGAGGTTGGCGTCGGCCGCGACCTGCCAGCCGCTGAGATAGATCGCCTTGAGGCCGGCCTTAACCTGCTGCATCGCCTGGTTGCCGGTCAGTGCGCCGAGCGCGTTGACGAACGGCTCCTTGTGCAGCGAGGCCCACAGTTTTTCCGCACCGAGACGCGCGAGCGAATGCTCGACGTGCACCGTGCCGCGCAGGCGTACGACGTCCTCGGCCGTGTAGTTGCGCGTGATGCCGGTCCAGCGCGCGTTGTTGCTCCAGTCCAGCTTGATCTGTTCGGCCGTGGGCAGCGTGGGTTTCATGGAGGTGCCTCGTTTGCGGGTAGAAGTTGGTTGTGGGAAACGCCGCGCCGGGCTGCTCACGGCAGCTGCGGGTAGGCGGCCAGGGTCAGGAAATCGGCAAGCGTGCCGGCGCGGGTCAGTTCGCCGAGCAGGTCGGCGGCAGCATCGACCTTCGCCTGGCCCGGCATCGGGGTCGCGGCCAGCGCCGTGCGCGCCTGGTCGAGCGCGGTTTCGAACGCAGCGAAATCGATCGCGCCGCCATCGTCGAACGTCAGGCCGCCGCGATGCAGCCATTGCCACAGCTGCGCGCGCGAAATCTCGGCGGTCGCGGCGTCTTCCATCAGGTAATGGATCGGCACGCAGCCGAGGCCGTCGATCCACGC
>Ga0207678_10000989_pt1 | contig 25886 bp, 20 predicted proteins | sample KBSC63metaG_FD_184319 | JGI IMG/M metagenome (GOLD analysis project Ga0207678, IMG submission 184319) | Corn rhizosphere microbial communities from Kellogg Biological Station, Michigan, USA - KBS C6-3 metaG (SPAdes) (version 2) | ecosystem: Host-associated > Plants > Roots > Rhizosphere > Soil ... | reverse complement strand
GAGGTTGGTCTTGAGCCAATCCTGCTCGGCATTCTTGAGCGTCTGCTCCTTGAGGTTCGAGATCATCTCGTTGATGGTGTCCTTGAGGGCGGCCATCTCGCCCGAAGCCTCGACCGCGATGAAGCGGGTGAGGTCGCCCTTGGTCACCGCGGTCGCAACCTCGGCAATCGAACGCACCTGATTGGTCAGATTCGCGGCGAGTTGGTTGACGTTGTCGGTGAGGTCGCGCCACAGGCCGGCGGCGCCCGGCACCTTGGCCTGGCCCCCCAGCTTACCCTCGATCCCGACTTCGCGCGCCATGTTGGTGACCTGGTCGCCGAAGGTCGACAGGGTCTCGATCATGAAGTTGATGGTGTCGGCCAGCGCCGCGATCTCGCCCTTGGCGCCGACGCTGAGCTTGCGCTTGAGGTTGCCTTGGGCAACGGCCGTCACGACTTCGGCTATGCCGCGAACCTGGTTGGTGAGGTTGGTCGCCATCAAATTGACGTTGTCGGTCAGGTCCTTCCACGTTCCGCCGACGCCCGGCACCGCCGCCTGCCCGCCGAGCTTACCGTCTGTGCCGACTTCGCGGGCGACGCGGGTCACCTCGCCGGCGAAGGCATTGAGCTGATCGACCATCGTGTTGATGGTATTTTTCAGGGCGAGGATTTCGCCCTTCACGTCGACCGTGATCTTCTTCGACAGGTCGCCCCGGGCCACGGCCGTGGTCACGTCGGCGATGTTGCGGACCTGCCCGGTGAGGTTCGCAGCCATGAGGTTCACGTTGTCGGTCAAATCCTTCCACGTGCCGGCGACGCCGCGCACCTGCGCCTGGCCGCCGAGCTTGCCTTCGGTGCCAACCTCGCGCGCGACGCGCGTCACCTCCGAGGCGAACGAGTTCAGCTGGTCGACCATCGTGTTGATGGTGTTCTTCAGCTCGAGGATCTCGCCCTTGACGTCGACGGTGATCTTCTTCGACAAGTCGCCCAAGGCGACCGCCGTCGTCACCTCGGCGATGTTGCGCACTTGGCCGGTGAGGTTCGCAGCCATGGCGTTGACGTTGTCGGTGAGGTCCTTCCACGTGCCGCCGACGCCGGGCACCTGCGCCTGACCGCCGAGCTTGCCTTCGGTGCCGACTTCGCGCGCAACGCGCGTCACCTCGGAGGCGAAGGCGTTGAGCTGGTCGACCATGACGTTGATGGTGTTCTTGAGCTCGAGAATCTCACCCTTCACGTCGACCGTGATCTTCTTCGACAGGTCTCCCTTGGCGACGGCGGTCGTCACCTCGGCGATGTTGCGGACCTGGCCGGTGAGGTTGCCGGCCATGAGGTTCACGCTGTCGGTCAGATCGGCCCAGGTGCCGGCGACGCCTTCGACCTGCGCCTGACCGCCGAGCTTGCCCTCGGTGCCGACTTCGCGCGCGACGCGCGTCACCTCCGAGGCGAAGCCGTTGAGCTGATCGACCATCGTATTGATGGTGTTCTTGAGCTCGAGGATCTCGCCTTTCACGTCGACGGTGATCTTTTTCGACAAGTCGCCCCGGGCAACGGCCGTCGTCACCTCGGCGATGTTGCGGACCTGGCCGGTGAGGTTCGCGGCCATCAAGTTGACGTTGTCGGTGAGGTCGGCCCAGGTGCCTGCGACCCCTTCGACCTGCGCCTGGCCGCCGAGCTTGCCTTCCGAGCCGACCTCGCGGGCGACGCGAGTCACTTCCGACGCGAAGCCGTTGAGCTGGTCGACCATGACGTTGATGGTGTTCTTGAGCTCGAGGATCTCGCCCTTCACCTCGACGGTGATCTTCTTCGACAGGTCGCCCCGGGCGATGGCGGTCGTCACTTCCGCGATGTTGCGGACCTGGCCGGTGAGGTTGTTGGCGAGCTGGTTCACATTGTCGGTGAGGTCGGCCCAGGTTCCCGCGACCCCCGGCACCTGCGCCTGTCCACCGAGCTTGCCTTCGGTGCCGACTTCGCGGGCGACGCGGGTCACCTCGGAGGCGAAGCCGTTGAGCTGATCGACCATCGTGTTGATGGTGTTCTTGAGCTCGAGGATCTCGCCTTTCACGTCGACGGTGATCTTCTTGGAAAGGTCGCCCTTCGCCACGGCAGTGGTCACTTCGGCGATGTTGCGCACCTGGCCGGTGAGGTTGTCGGCCATGAGGTTGACGTTGTCGGTAAGGTCCTTCCACGTGCCGGCGACGCCTTCCACGCGCGCCTGGCCGCCGAGCTTGCCTTCGGTGCCGACCTCGCGGGCAACGCGGGTCACCTCCGAGGCGAAGCCGTTGAGCTGGTCGACCATGGTGTTGATCGTGTTCTTGAGCTCGAGGATCTCGCCCTTCACCTCGACCGTGATCTTCTTCGACAAGTCGCCCCGGGCCACCGCTGTCGTCACCTCGGCGATGTTGCGTACCTGACCGGTGAGGTTGGTCGCCATTGCGTTGACGTTGTCGGTCAGGTCCTTCCACGTGCCGGCAACGCCCTTGACCTTCGCCTGGCCGCCGAGCTTGCCTTCGGTGCCGACCTCGCGGGCGACGCGGGTCACTTCCGAGGCAAAGCCGTTGAGCTGGTCGACCATCGTGTTCACGACCTTGCCGATGCGCAGGAACTCGCCGCGCAGGGGCCGCCCGTCGATCTCGACCGTCATGCTTTGGGAGAGGTCGCCCTTGGCGACCGCGCCGATGACCCGGGAGACTTCAGCGGTCGGCTGGACCATGTCCTCGATCAGCTCGTTGACCGAGCGGACCGCCGTTTCCCAGCCGCCGCGGGCGTTCTTGACCCGCCCGCGCTGGCTGATCTTCCCTTCCTTGCCGACGACCTTGGAGAGGCGCTCGAATTCTTGGGTCATCTCCTCGTTGAGCGAGACGACCTCGTTGAACAGGCTGGCGATTTCGCCATCGGCTCCGTCGACCTCCTCGGGGAGGCGCACGGAGAAGTCGCCTCGACGAAGCGCACGCAGGGCGCTGACGAGCTGACGGCGATCAATGAAGTCGCGCGGGGCCTGAATGTTCACTCAACTCTCCGTGTGGCTTAATCCCCCACCCCGGTTGGTCCAGTGCAGCCCCCCGGCTGCGAGTCTCCACCTTATCAGACGAATTGGTTTCCGCTTCCCTAAAAAATTAATCCGGCTTCGCAGAGGCTTGCGCAAGCGGTTGCAAGCCGCCGACGGGACTGTCTAGGGCGAATCGATGTCCGGACCGCCGACTCCTGACCAACCGTGACCCCGTCCGACGACCTCCAGCGGTTCATCGCATCGAGCTTCCGCTCGATCTGGGCGCTCGAGCTGCTGCTCCTGCTGAAGCGGGACGCTCGCCTGTGGTTGCGAGCCGAGCTGGTCACGACACTGCGGGCAAGTGACCTCGTCGTCAGCAAGGCCCTCGACGAGCTGGTCGCCGCCGGGCTAGCTTCGCGTGACGAGGGGGGAGCAGCATACATGCCGGTGAACGCAGCCGTCGCCGAGTGCGTCGAGCAGCTCGAACAGCTCTACGCGACCCGGCCCGATGCGGTGCGGCGCGCGATCGTCTCGGCTTCTGCGGGTTCGGCGAGCGCCTTCGCCGAGGCTTTTCGGTTGCGGAAGGACTGAAGCGATGGGCGCCCTCTTTCCGGCGATCGTCTATGTGCTGTGCTTCCTCACCAGCGCCGCCTGCGCCTGGCTGCTCGGACGCAGCTACCGACAGACTTCGACCCGGCTCTTGCTGTGGAGCAGCATCTGCTTTTCGTTCCTCGCGGCGAACAATTTCGTTCTGATTCTCGACCTGCTGGTGCTGCCCGAGCAGGACCTGCGGCTGTTGCGGCTGCTGCTCACGCTTGCCGCAATCCTGTCGCTGATCTGGGGCTTCGTGGTTGACGGCGAGGAGGGGTGAGATGACGCTCTACGACTTCCTGGCCGGTGCCGTGTCCTTCGGTTTCGTGATTTGCGCGCTGCTGTTCGTCCGCTTCTGGCGGCGCACGGGCGAAGGGCTGTTCCTCGCCTTCGCGTTGGCCTTCGCCCTCCTCGGCATCGGCCAGGCGGTACTCGCCCTCGCCAACCTGCCGACCGAGGAGCGCGGCTCGGTCTATCTGATCCGGCTCGCCGCCTTCCTGCTGATCATCGGCGCGATCTGCTGGAAGAACCGCAAAGCGCGCGCCTGAAAGGGGTTGGTGGAGAGGGCTGGATTCGAACCAGCGTACGCTTGCGCGGGCAGATTTACAGTCTGCTGCCTTTAACCACTCGGCCACCTCTCCACGAGGCGAAGGCGCGCCATGTGGCGGCGCCGGTATTGCCTGTCAACGCGGGGAACCGCGAAGAGTCGTCTCCCCTACGCTGCGCTCCGGGCGCTCCGGACGGGCTGCGTGTGGAGCGGGTGAAGGGAATCGAACCCTCGTCGTAAGCTTGGAAGGCTTCTGCTCTACCATTGAGCTACACCCGCCCGCTGGAACGCGGACGCGCCAGATGACGATTCCGCCGGCCATCGTCAACCGACGACCATGCTTGACCTAATGCGATCGCCTCGCTTAGCAAGGCCCTCGATGACGCACCTGAATGCCATCGCCGCTGCTTCGACCGCCCGCTTCTGGTGGCGCGGGGAGAGCTTTGCGGCGCGATGGCGCGACTGATCGATTAGCCAAACGATCATCGACTGCCCGCCCGCCAACCGGCGGGCTTTTTTGTTTCAGGTGACCTTCAATGACCCAGCTTTTCAAGTTTCCCGTCGAGCATCCGACCGCCCCCCTTCCAGCCGATATTCCGGTCCCCAACCCGCTGCCCAAGCTTCTGTCCGGCGAAGATTTGCCCATCGACGACGCCGAGCATCTGTTCGAGCGGCTCGTGCTTGGCCGGCTCGAGCCGGCTGAAATCGCCGGAATGCTCATCGCGCTGCGGATGAAAGGCGAAACTGCCGACGAGATGATCGGCGCCGCCCACGCCTTGTCCGCGGCAGCCGAGCCGTTCGACCGCCCCGACTATCTCTTTGCCGATTGTTGCGGGACTGGAGGCGACGGTTCGGGCCTGATCAACGTGTCGACAGCAACCGCTTTCGTCGCCGCTGCGGCGGACTTGCCGATCGCCAAGCATGGCAACCGCAGCGTCAGCTCGAAATGCGGCTCGGCCGATGTGCTGGAAGCGCTGGGGGCAAAGATCGACGTTCCCGCCAAGGCCGCGCGCAGGCTGCTCGACGAGACCGGCTTCTGCTTCCTGTTCGCCCCGGCGTACCATCCCGGAATGAAGCATGCGGCGCTCGTCCGCCGCCAGCTGTCGGTGCGGACGGTCATGAATTTGCTCGGACCCTGTATCAATCCGGCCCGCCCTCCCGTTCAGCTACTCGGTGTTGCCGATCCGAAGATGCTCCGGCGCATTGCCGAGACTCTCGATGCCCTGGGCGTCGAAGAAGCGCTGGTGGTTCACGGCTCGGGCCTGGACGAAGTGGCTCTCCACGGCGACACCCGGGCCATCCGGCTCTCCAATGGCGACATCACCGAGCTGCAGATCGTGCCCGAGGACGCCGGGCTGGAGCGAGCACCTTTGAACGTCGTCATTGGCGGCGGCCCGGCCGAGAATGGAGCGCGGCTTCAGGCACTCCTCGCCGGCCGCGGAGCCCAGGCGGAGAACGACATCGTGATCCTCAACACGGCCGCGCTGCTTCATACCGCTGCAAGGGCGCCGACATTGCGAGAGGCAGCCGATCACGCTCGTGAAGTTCTGCTCTCTGGCCTGGGCGGACGGGTGCTCGATCGCTTCATCGAGGCGAGCAATGGCTGAACCGGCCGGCGTCCTTGGCCGCATCGCCGCGGCGAAGCGCGAGGAACTCGCGCTGCGCTTCGACGGTGTCGCCCTGAACGCCCTGCGCTCGCGAGCAGAACCGACGGAGCGGAGCCTCGCTCGCGCCCTCCGCCGGCCCGGCGCTCGCTTCATCCTCGAGATCAAGAAGGCCTCCCCCTCCGCCGGAGCAATCCGCGCGGACTGCGATCCGGCCACTCTCGCCCGAGGCTATGCTGGGGTTGCGGACGCGCTGAGCGTGCTGTGCGATGGCGAGTTCTTCGGCGGCTCGCTTGACGATTTGGCTGCAGCGCGCGGCGAGTTCGACGGGCCGATCCTCGCCAAGGACTTCTTCATCGACCTGCGTCAGGTCGCGGAGGCGAGAATCGTCGGGGCCGACGCGATCCTGGTGATGCTGTCCCTGCTCGACGACGCGGATGCGCGCGCCATGGTCGCCGAAGCGCGGCGCTTCGGAATGGACGCGCTGGTCGAGGTCCACGACGAAGCGGAGATGCGCCGGGCGCTGACGCTCGGCGCGCCGGTCATCGGCATCAACAACCGCGACCTTCGCGACCTCAGCATCGACCTCGCGACGACCGAGCGCCTGGCGAGACTGGCGCCCGATCGGGTTCTCGTCTCCGAATCCGGAATCACCGATCGGGCGGACGTCGCCCGGCTGGCGCCGTTGGTCGACGGCTTTCTCATCGGCTCGGCGTTGATGCGCGCCGATGAACCGGCGCAGGCCGCACGGGAACTGATCTTCGGACGAGTCAAGATTTGCGGATTGAATAGCGGCGGACCCCTGTGCGCCGCTCGGCCAGCGGCATTCGCCGGCTTCGTCTTCGCTCCCGGCAGCCCCCGCCGGGTGAGTGCAGACGAAGCCGGGCCGCTGGCCGAAACCGTTCGCCGGTCGGGAATCCACCCGGTCGGCGTATTTCGCGGCTTACCTCTAATGACCGTCGCTGAGACCGCGGCGGCGCTGAAGCTCCACGCCGTCCAGCTTCATGGTGAATACGGCCGCGACGACGTCCTGGCGCTGCGCGGGCAATTGCCGCCGGATTGCGAGATCTGGACCGCGCTCAGCGTCGGGCGTGACCTGCTCGTCGCGCGCGGCGGCGACCGCCTGCTGTTCGACAATGGCGACGGTGGGACCGGCTGCGGGTTCGACTGGTCGCTGATCGCGGATCACCCGGAATTGTCGCGGGCGATCGTCGCCGGCGGCATCGGCGCGCACAACGCACGAACGGCGCAAGCGCTCGGCGGCTATGCCATCGACCTATGCTCCTCGGTCGAAGACCAGCCGGGTCTCAAGTCGGCCGCCAAAATCCGTGGGCTGTTCGAAGCGCTGCGGCCCGCGTCGCGAGAACAGCTGCGCGCATGCGCCTGAGCGGCCGCTTCGGCCGCTTCGGCGGCGCCTACGTGCCCGAGATCCTCGTGCCCGCGCTCGAGCAGCTCGAGGCCGCGTTCCTCGATGCGCAGGACGATCCAGCATTCGCGGCCGAGCTGAACGGGCTGCTAGCTAACTACGCCGGCCGCCCGACCCCGCTGACCCGGTGCCGCAACCTGCCCGCCAACATCTATCTCAAGCGTGAGGACCTCCTCCACGGCGGAGCTCACAAAACCAACCAGGTGCTCGGCCAAGGGCTGCTGGCGAAGCGCATGGGCAAGACCCGCCTGATCGCCGAGACCGGCGCCGGGCAGCACGGCGTCGCGACCGCGATCGTCGGTTCGCTGCTCGGGTTCGAGACGGTCATCTACATGGGCGCCGAGGACGTCGAGCGGCAGAAGCTCAACGTCTTCCGGATGGAGCTGATGGGCGCCACCGTCGTGCCGGTCGAAAGCGGCGGACGGACGCTCAAGGACGCGATCAACGAGGCGCTGCGCGACTGGTCGGCGAGCTTCGAGAGCACGCATTATTTGCTCGGCACCGCCGCCGGGCCGCACCCCTTCCCCACAATGGTCCGCGAGTTCCAGCGCATCATCGGCCGCGAGGCGCGGGCGCAGATCGAGGAGCAGCTCGCGCGATTGCCCGACGCAGTGGTGGCCTGCGTCGGCGGCGGTTCGAACGCGATCGGCCTGTTCGCTGATTTCCTGGAGGACGACGTGCGGCTGATCGGTGTCGAAGCGGCCGGCAAGGGCCTCGATGGCGAAGAGCATGGCGCGACCTTGCTGCGCGGAACGCCGGGCGTCCTCCACGGGGCGGAGACGTACATCCTGCAGGACGGCGACGGGCAGATCGCCGACACCTGGTCGGTGTCCGCAGGCCTCGATTACCCGGCGGTCGGGCCCGAGCACGCGCACCTCAAGGACAGCGGGCGCGCGCACTATGTCGGCGCAACGGACGCCGAGGCGCTCGCGGCGTTCAAGGCGCTGGCCGAGCGGGAAGGCATCATCTGCGCGTTCGAATCCGCGCACGCGCTCGCCCATGCGCTGAAGCTCGCCGAAGCCGAGCCGGACAGCATCATTCTCGTCGGCCTCTCGGGGCGCGGCGACAAGGACGTCGCCCAGGCGCAGGCGCTGCTCGCATGAGCCGCTACGCCGCCATGTTCGATCGCCTGAACAGGGAGGGCGCGTTCGGCGCGTTCCTGATGCTCGGCGACCCCGACCTCGCGACCAGCGCACGCCTGCTCGACGAAGTCGTGCGCGCCGGAGCCGACATGATCGAGGTCGGAATTCCCTTCTCCGACCCAGTCGCCGATGGCCCCGTGATTCAGGCGGCGGCGCAGCGGGCGCTCGCCGCCGGAGTCCGAGTCGCGGACTGTTTCGACCTGATCGCAGCGTTGCGCGCGCGCCACAGCGACGTGCCGATCGGCATCCTCACTTACGCCAACATCGTCGTCGCTCGCGGCGGCTTCATGCGCGACGCGGCCGAGGCCGGAGCCGATAGCCTGCTGATCGCCGACGTTCCCGCGCTCGAAGCCGAACCGTACGTCCGCGAGATGGAACAGGGCGGCCTCGAACCAGTGCTCATTGCTGCCCCCAACACGCCCGACGCGACTCTCCGCCGCATCGCAAGCCTTTCGAAAGCCTATACTTATTGCGTCAGCCGGGCCGGGATCACCGGCACGCACGCGGCCGGCAGCTTCGATCGCGGCCTGATCGACCGGCTCAAGGCCGCCGGCGCCCCGCCGCCAGTGTTCGGGTTCGGGATCTCCACGCCGGACCACGTGCGCGCCGCGCTCGCTACGGGCGCGCGGGGCGTCATCTGCGGCTCGGCGATCGTCGAGCGCCTGTCCCGCGGTGGGGCGGCCGGAGAGCTGGTGGGCTTGCTTAAGTCTGCAACTTCGAACGACAAAGCGCGGAACGACTCGGGGGCGCAATGAATTGAATCGCCCCGTGAAGGAGATGGCGTGATGGCTGCGCGGCCTATCTGGCGAGGTCAAATCCGGCTGGCCCTGGTCTCGATTCCGGTCGAGCTTTTCCCCGCGACCCGAAGCGGCGCGTCGATCCAGTTTCACCAGGTGCACGAGCCGACGGGCAAGCGGATCAAATATGAGAAGGTCGTGCCCGGTATCGGCCCGGTCGACCGCGACGAGATCGTCAAAGGCTACGAAGTTTCCAAGGGCCACTACGTCCTCCTCGATCCGGAGGAGATCGACAGCGTCAAGCTCGAGAGCCGCAAGACCCTCGACCTCGTCCAGTTCGTCGACGACGACGAGATCGACGCGATGTACTTCGACAAGCCTTATTACGTGGTCCCTGCCGACGACCTGGCCGAAGAGGCTTACGTCGTCCTGCGCGATGCGCTGCGGGCGGCGAACAAGGTCGGTGTCGGCCAGCTCGCGATGCGCGGCCAGGAATATGTCGTGGCACTCAAACCCTGCGGCCGCGGCATCCTGCTCGAGACACTGCGCTATGCCGACGAGGTGCACAAATCGTCGGGCTTCTTCCGCGACATCGGCGACGCCAAGCCCGATCCGGACCTGCTCGACATGGCCTCGATGCTGATCGAGCGGAAAGCCGGCGAGTTCGATCCCAAGGAATTCCACAACCGCTACGTCGACGCGCTCCATCGCTTGATCGAAGAGAAGCAGAAGAAGAAGGGCGAGAAGATCATCGAGGACCCCGACGCCGACGCCGGGCCGCCCAAGGGCTCGAACGTGATCGACCTGATGGCGGCGCTGAAGAAGAGCCTGGGCGAGGACAAGCGCGGCAAGGACGGCAAGGCCAAGAAACCTGCGGCGAAGAAGTCCGCCGCCAGGAAGGAACCAGCGAAGGCGCCTGCACGTAAAAGGGCGTAATGCACGTGACTCAACACTCTTCGTCACCCGCGCAAAAGCTGGGGTCCCGCTTCTTCTTTGCACTGACCGAAGCAAGGCGAGCGGGATTCCCGCTTTCGCGGGAATGACGACAGGAGGTTGAGATGGCCCCGCGCGTGCCGCTCGACATCGAAACCTATAACAAGAAGCGCGACTTCTCGAAGACGAAGGAGCCCAGGGGCCGTAAGCTCAAGGGCAAGGGCGACAGCTTCGTCGTCCAGAAGCACGAGGCCTCGCGGCTGCACTGGGATTTCCGGCTCGAGCTCGACGGCGTGCTCAAGAGCTGGGCCGTGCCCAAGGGGCCGAGCCTCGATCCGGGCGAAAACCGCCTGGCGATGCGGACCGAGGATCATCCGCTCGACTACGGCGGGTTCGAAGGGACCATCCCCAAAGGGGAATATGGCGGCGGCACCGTGATGCTGTGGGATCAGGGGCGGTGGATTCCCGACCCGCGCAAGGATCCCAGCAAGACGATCGAGGAAGGCCATCTCCATTTCACGCTCGAAGGCGAGCGGATGAAGGGCGAATGGGTGATGTTCCGGCTAAAGCCCAAGCTCGGCGAGAAAGCCGAACCGTGGATGCTGAAGAAGGTCACCGACGATTTCGCCGATCCCGCCGACGGCGATGCCCTGGTCGACAATTGCGTGACCAGCGTCACCACCGGCCGGACCATGGCGGAGATCGCCACCGGCGAGGATGTGTGGCGCTCCAATCGCGGCGGGCAGAAGGGGGGCCGCGGCAAGCGCAAGGCGTCCAAGGCCCCGCCGCCGTTCATGGAGCCGCAGCTCGCGACCCTGGTCGATGACGTGCCCCCGGGCAGCGGCTGGCTTCACGAAATCAAGTATGACGGCTATCGCCTGCTGCTCAGCATCGGCGACGGCGTCGCAACCGCGTTCACGCGCAAGGGCCTCGATTGGAGCGACAAGTTCAAGCCGCTGGTCAAGGCGGCGGCGCGGCTTCCCGCCGGTTGCCTGATCGACGGCGAGGCGGTTGCGCTCGGTGAGGACGGAAAGCCTAGTTTCCAGCTGCTTCAATCGACGCTCAAGGGCGGCAGCGCGAACCTCGCTTTCTACGCCTTCGACCTCCTCGTCGACCGTGGCGAAGACATCCGGAAATTGCCGAACGTCGAGCGCAAGGAGCGCCTCGCCGCCTTGCTCGAAGGCGTCCACCCGCCGATCCTCTACGGCGACCATATCATCGGCCGCGGCGAGGAAATGTTCGAGGCGGTTTGCAAGTCGGGCGGCGAAGGGGTCATCTCGAAGAAAGCGAGCGCGACCTACAGCGGAACCCGGACGCGCAACTGGCTCAAGATCAAATGCATCCAGCGCCAGGAGTTCGTCATCGTCGGCTGGTCGGAGAGTGACAAGCGCCGCGGCTTCCGCTCACTCCTGCTCGCGGCAAAGGACGGCCGCAAGCTGACCTATGCCGGCAAGGTCGGGACCGGGTTCAACGCCCAGCTGATCGAGGATCTGATGGAGCGGATGGAGCCGCTCGCCGTCGACAAGGCCCGGGTCGAGGTGCCGCGTGCCGACCGCAAGGGCGCGCACTGGATCGAACCCAAGCTCGTCGCCGAAATCAATTTCAGCGAATTCACCGACGACGGCATACTCCGGCACCCGAGCTTCGTTGGGCTGCGCGAGGACAAACCGGCAAAGGACGTGGTGCGCGAAGTGCCGAAACATACCGAGACCATCGCCAAATCCGCGAAGCCTGCGCGCAAATCTCCTCCCACGGATTCGCAGGCGAGAGGCAACGCCGACGGCGGTGGAGGGGCCTCAAGCCGACGGAAGACCCCTCCGTCGCGCGTTCCGCGCGCCACCTCCCCTCGAAAGCGAGGGGAGGAGAGGAGAACTGCCGAGGATTTCGGAATCGAGATCAGCAGTCCGGACCGAGTGATCTATCCCGAGCTCGGTCTGACCAAGAAGGACCTCGCCGATTATTATGCGACGATCGAGCCGCTGATCATGGTCGATGCGGCCGACCGGCCGATCACACTGATCCGCTTTCCGAGCGGGCGGACGGGCGAGAGCTTCTTCCAGAAGCACGACAAGGGCACGTTCGGGCCGCACGTGAAGCAGATCCCGATCGAGGAAAAGGACGGCCATTTCGAGGATTATCTCTACGTCGACGACATCCGGGGCCTGCTCGCCTGCGTCCAGATGGGGACGATCGAGTTCCACGGCTGGGGGAGCAAGGTCGATAAGGTCGAATGTCCCGACCGGCTGGTGTTCGATCTCGATCCCGACGTCGGCCTCGATTTCGGGAATGTGAAAGAGGCCGCCCTGCTGCTTCGCGAGCTGCTGAAGGGCTTAGGCCTGCAAAGCTTCCCGCTGCTGTCCGGAGGCAAGGGCCTCCACGTCGTCGTGCCGCTCGACGCCTCGAAGGACTGGCCGACGGTCAAAAGCTTCGCCGAACGGTTCAGCCGCGCAATCTCGGAAGCCGAGCCGAAGATGTTCACCGCCAACATCCGCAAGGAACAGCGCAAGGGCCGCATCTTCCTCGACTGGTTGCGCAACCAGCGCGGAGCGACGGCGGTGCTGCCTTATTCGGCGCGCGGCCGCGAAGGCGCGCCGGTGGCCGCGCCGATCGCGTGGGCCGAGCTCGACGATTACGACAGCGGGCATCATTTCGGCATCCGAGACGTGGATGATCTGCTGAAGCGCGCGAAGTCGAAGGCGCTTGCGGGTTGGGGAAAGGCGAAGCAAGCCTTACCCGATGCCTAAGCCAACCGCCGCTCTTCTTCCGCTCCTTTTCCTCCTCACCGCAGCCGCGCCGCCCGAACCTGGCGGGCTGAGATCGGAAGCGGCGCGGGTGACGATCGTCCGCGACGACTGGGGGATCGCCCACGTCCACGGGCCGACCGACGCCGACGCGGTGTTCGGGATGATCTATGCCCAGGCCGAGGACGACTTCCCGCGGATCGAGGCGAATTACCTGACCGCGCTCGGCCGGACCGCGGAGGCCGATGGAGAAAAAGCGGTCTGGCAGGATCTCCGCGCCCGGCTCTATGTCAGCGAGCCCGAGCTGAAGGCGGATTATGCGCGCAGCCCGGCGCCGATGCAGAAGCTGATGAATGCCTGGGCCGACGGGCTGAACTACTTCCTCGCGACTCACCCCGGCGTGAAGCCGCGCGTGCTGCGGCATTTTGAGCCGTGGATGGCGCTGAGCTTCACCGAAGGCAGTATCGGCGGCGACATCGAGCGCATCGACCTCGACGCCCTTCGCGATTTCTATTCCACGCCTCGTCATGCTGAACTTGTTTCAGCATCCCTGAACACCGCCCTGCGGAACTCGCCCAAGCCGAGTTCATGGACCCTGAAGCAAGTTCAGGGTGACGTGGAGAAGCAGGGATCGAACGGCATTGCCATCGCTCCCGGCTTGACCGCGAACGGCGCGTCGCTGCTGCTGATCAATCCCCACACCAGCTGGTACTTCCGGTCGGAGCTGCAGATGTCGAGCGACGAAGGGCTCGACGTCTATGGCGCGGCGACCTGGGGTCAGTTCTTCATCTACCAGGGGTTCAACCGGCACGCCGGCTGGATGCACACGTCGAGCGGCGTGGATAATGTCGACGAATACGCCGAGACGATCGAACGGCACGGCAAGATCACCTGTTACCGCTACGGGTCCGAATGCCGGCCGGTGACCGCGCGTCCGGTGACGATCCGCTACCGCCTCGCCAACGGCAAGCTCGGCTCGCGGACGTTCACGACCTACCGGACTCATCACGGCCCGATCGTCGGCTCGGACCATGGGCGGTGGATCGCCTTCTCGATGATGGACCGGCCGGTCGAAGCGCTCCAGCAGAGCTTCCTCCGCACCAAGGCCAGCGACTTCGCCTCGTTCATCCGGGTTGCCGAGCTCAAGGCCAACAGCTCGAACGACACGATTTTCGCCGACGATCATGGCGAGATCGCCTATCTCCACCCGCAATTCGTGCCGGCGCGCGACGACCGGTTCGATTATACCAGGCCGGTCGACGGCAGCGATCCCTTGACCGACTGGGGCGCGCTGCACCGGCTGAGCACCTTGCCCAACAGCATCAACCCGCCCAACGGCTGGGTGCAGAACACCAATACCTGGCCGTACCGCGCGGCCGGAGCCTTCAGCCCGAACCCGGCCTACTTCCCCAAATATATGGACATGTACGGCGAGAATTACCGCGGGCTGCATGCGCTGAAGCTGCTGACCGGAAGCCGCGGGTGGACGCTCGACAAGCTGCAGACGGCGGCATTCGACAGCTTCCAGCCGGGCTTCGCCGAGCTGGTTCCGGTGCTGGTCCGGGCCTACGACGCGCTCCCCAAAACGGACGCGCGGCGCACCCGGCTGGCCGGTCCGATCGCGACGCTTCGTGCGTGGGATTTCCGCTGGAGCGCCGATTCCGTGCCGGAGACCCTGGCGATGGTGTGGGGGCTGAAGCTCAAGGCCGCGCTCGGGGCTTCGCCGAGCGAGCCGACCAACAAGGTGATGATGCGCTTGGCGCGCGACACGAGCCCCGAGCTCAAGCTGAAGGTGCTCGACGATACGATGGCGGAGATCCAGCGCGATTTCGGGCGCTGGCAGGTGCCGTGGGGCGAGCTCAACCGCTTCCAGCGCATCTCGAACGACGTCGCTCACCCGAGCTTCAGCGACTCGCAGCCGAGCATCCCGGTGCCGTTCGCGGAGGGCAATTTCGGCTCGCTCGCCTCGATCCGCTCAGGCCCGAAGCCGGGGGCGAAGCGTTGGTACGGCGATTACGGCAACAGCTTCGTCGCGGTGGTCGAGTTCGGCAAAAGGGTGCGGGCCCGAGCGGTTACCGCCGGCGGCGAGAGCGGCAATCCGGGCTCGCCGCACTTCGCGGACCAGGCGCAACGATACGCGTCCGGCAATCTGCGCGACGTCTACTTCTGGCCCTACGAGCTGAACGGCCACGTCGAACGCACCTATCATCCGGGCGATCTGCCCGAGACGGCGGTGGCGCCCGAGCGGGGATGAAGCGCTAGAACTTCACCCCGAGCTCGACGCCCCAGATCCGCGGTTCGTTGACCATCGCCGTCAGGTTGTTGAAATCGATGCCGGAGACCGCGCTCTCGTCGTTGGTGATGTTGCGGCCGAAGGCAGCAACGTCGAACTTGTCCCAGCGGTAACCGAGCCGCACACCGCCCTCGAGCAGATGGTCGTCGCTGAATTCGACGGATCGGTAGAGGAAGAACTGGATCTTCGACCGGTAATACCAGTCGGTATAGGCATAGAGGTTGCCCGGTCCGACGGGATATTCGTAGCCGGCGGTGAAATTGACGGTCCACTTCGGCGCCTGCGGCAGCTGGTTGCCGTCGATCGAATAAATGCCCGGGCTGCCCGGGCGCTGCGGGTCGAGCACGGTGCACGGCGCTCCGCACCCGGCGACGAACAGGTTGGGGTCGTCGATCTTGGCCTTGTTGTAGCTGAGGCCGCTGGTCAGCGTCAGGCCGCGAACGGGCCGTGCTTCCAGCTCCGCCTCGAAGCCGCGGCCCTTGACCTTGGCGGCGTTGAGCAGGGCGGTGAAATTGTTGGCGCCGCCGACCGCGGTCAGCTGCAAATCCTTGGTGTTGAACAGATAGACGTCGAAGTTGAAGCGCAGCTTGCGGTCGAACAGGAACGTCTTGACGCCCGCCTCATAGCTCATGGTCTTCTCGGCGTTGGCGGTGGACAGCTCACGGTTAAAGACCAGGCGGCCCTGGATCGATGGCGCGCGATAGCCCCGAGCGACCCGGGCGTAGACGTTCACGTCCGGCGTAACTTCCTGGAGCGCGCTTGCGTCCCACGTCAGGACGCTGGCCTTCACGGTCTCCGTCAGTGGCGTGGTGATCGGCGGACCGAACCCGAGGAACGGGGCGCGCGTATCGATCGGCCGCGACGCCCGCATCCGCTTTTTATCGTGATTCCACCGGGCCCCGGCTTGCAGCGTCAGGCCCATGTCGAACTTGTAATTGAGCGAGCCGAAGATGCCGAGCGAGTCGGACACCTGCCGCTGGACGGCGACCGCATCGGGCACGGTGTCGGTCGGTGCGCCGAAGTCGAAGCTTTCGATGTCGAGCTTCTCGTTGAGGTAGAAGACACCGGCCTGGTACCCGAGGCCTTGTCCCTTGGCGTTGGACGCGATCCGGACTTCCTGCGTCACCTGGTCGAGGCTTGGGACATTGTCCTGGCTCTGCGCGGCGAACGGAATGAAGCCGGGGAAGCTGTTATTGGTGAAGCCGGGCCCGCAGAACGAGCAGCCGAAGCCGCCGTCAATGTCGCCGCGGCTCTTGACCGTCCCGTGCCAGTAGCTCGAGATCGAATAAAGCGTCGCGGGGCCGAGGTCGTAGTCGATCGAGCCAGCGAGGTTCTGCGTCTTCAGCCGCTGGAAATTGAGCCCGTCGGTGGCGACCTCGTCGCGCTTGAAGGCGCCGCCGTCGAGCCCGATCAGATGGTTCGTCCCCGGCTTGATCGCATTGGCGCGGAAGATTCGCGCGCTTCCGTCGAGATCGCGCAATTGACCGGTCAGCCGGAACGTCAGCGCATCGCTCGGCCGGAACTGCAACTGTCCGCGGATCGCGAAGTCGTCGTAGCCGTCGAGGTCGTGCTTGCCCGGCTCGACGACATTGTCGATCCAGTCGCCGCGGTGCTGCCACAGGCCCGAGATGCGGAACGCGAGCCCGTCCTCGAGGTTCGCTCCGGCCGCGCCTTCGGCATTGATGGTCGAATAGCTGCCGTAGCTGACCCGCGCATAATTGTGCCCGTGGCCGGGGTGGACCGGATCGAGCTTGACGATGCCCGCCGGCGTGTTGCGGCCGAACAGCGTCCCCTGCGGGCCGCGCAGCACTTCGACGCCGGCGAGGTCGAAGGCGGGATATCCCTTGAGGATCGGGTTTTCGAGAACGACGTCGTCATAGACGAGGCTGACCGGCTGGGACGCGTTGAGGTCGAAGTCGGTGTTGCCGAGCCCGCGGATGTAGAAGCGCGGGAAGGTGCGCCCGAACGAGCTTTCGATGTTGAGGCTCGGCACACGGCCCGACAGGCCGCGGATGTCCGCGCCGCTGGTGGAAATCGCATTCAATTGTTGCGGGTCGACGGTTCCGACCGACACCGGAACGTCCTGCACATTCTCAGTCCGCCGCTGCGCGGTGACGATGATCTCGCCGAGCTGGGCCGAGGTGTCTGCGGGCGCCGTTTTCGGAGCGGTCGATGGCGGTGCCCCGGTCTGGGCGGCGGCCGGCGCGGCGAGAGCGCTGGCGAACGCCAACGTCGAAATCGACGACAGAAAATAGCGCATGATGTGACTTCCCCCGGATTGTCGGTCGAACGGCGGCGAGCCGCTCACGTTACAGGACCGTTACACCGGCTCTATTCAGCCGTTGCCGCATGGGCGCAACATGAAAGATTCACGCCTCCCGGGCGCTCGGCGTGACGCTTACTTCGACGGGTCGATCATCGGCTTGCCCGGCTCGAAGCTGATCCCGTCGCGATGGGTTTCGGGCAGCGTCGGTGGCGGGCTCCCGCCGTCCCCGAGCTGGTTGCTGACCGGCTCGAACTTGCCGCTGAAACCGGTCGGGCAGCCGGCGGCCTTGAGCTTGCTTTCGAGCGCGCTCAGCCGGAGGCCGGTCCGCGCGACTCCGCCAAAGCCGCGCTGCCCTTCACCCCAGTCGGGAGTGGCTTCCTCGAAATCGGCCATGATCTTCTGGCAAGTCTCGGAATCGCGCGCCTGGGTGACGTTCATCTCGTCGAGCTCCTGGTCGAGCACCATCCCGAACAGGCTGCGGGTCAGGCTGGTGGAGCGGAACGCCGGAGCGACATGATCGTCCGGCGCATCCCCCCGCTCGACCTCGGCGGTCACTCGCGTGTGCTTGCCGCCGTCGGTCGGCTCGAGATGCGCGATCATCCTGACCGCGACCTGGCTGCCGCTGGTGACGGTCCAGATCATGTCGTTGCCCTGCTCGGTCAGCTGGAACATCGGCTCCACTCCGCCCGACCGCATGGGATCGGTCGCCGGCTCACCCGGAGCTTCGCGGATGTCGAGGTCGCGCAGCGCCTCGCGCACTTCCTCAGGCGGCTTGCCGACGTTGCGCGTGTAGGTCGGGCCGAAGGTGCTGTGCAGGTAGAGACCAAGCCCGACCACTGTCCCGCCGCCGACCAAGGCTTTGACCAGCATTTCCCATCCCCCGAAGCACGCAGACCGGCCTAACCCTGACGGGGGAAGGTGAAAGCGGGGTAAATGGCCAGCTGGGCGAACAAGGAGTAGACGTCGCCGGTCGGCCTTCAGCAGGGGACGTCCGATGCAACTGACCTACGCCATCAAATATGTCGGCGACATGGACCAGGCGGTCGCCTTCCACCGCGATGTCCTTGGCCTTCAGCTCAAGTTCGCGTCGCCGTTCTGGAGCGAGTTCGCGACCGGCGAGACCACGCTCGCGCTGCATGCCGCTTCTCCCGACAATCCGCCCGGCGGCGTCCAGCTCGGCTTCGGCGCCGACAGCCTGGCGGATCTCTACGCGCGGCGGGACGAGCTCCGCCTCGAATTCACGCAGCCGCCGACCGAAATGCACGGAATGCACATCGCGAGGTTCAGGGATCCTGACGGCGCTGAGACGTCGGTCAGCGGGCCGATGTAATCGACGGCTTGCCGCGCTGCGGCATTGTCGCGCATGGCAAGGCCGATGGATACCGACTTCTACCGCATCCAGCGGCTGCCGCCCTACGTCTTCGCCGAAGTCAACGCGATGAAAGCCGCCGCCCGGGCGCGCGGCGAGGACATCATCGACCTCGGCATGGGCAACCCCGACGGATCGCCGCCCAAGCACGTGATCGACAAGCTGGCCGAGGTCGCGGCCAAGCCGAATGCCCATCGCTATTCCGCCAGCCGCGGCATCCCGGGACTGAGGAAAGCGCAGGCGGCCTATTACAAGCGCCGCTTCGGAGTCGAGCTCGACCCCGACAAGGAGGTCATCGTCTGCCTCGGCTCGAAGGAAGGCCTCGCCAATCTGGCCCAGGCGATCACCGCCCCAGGCGACGTCGTGCTGGCGCCGAACCCGTCCTACCCGATCCACAGCTTCGGCTTCATCATCGCCGGCGCCGCGATCCGCTCGATCCCGGCCGCGCCGGGGGACGATTTCTTCGATCGGCTGACCAGCGCGATGCGCTACACCGTGCCGCGTCCAAAGGTGCTGGTGATCGGCTATCCGTCCAACCCGACGGCCTATGTCGCAGACCTCGATTTCTACCGCCGGCTCGTCGCGTTCGCCCGCGAGCACGAGCTGATCGTCATCTCCGACCTCGCTTATGCCGAAATCTATTTCGGCGACGAGCCAACGCCGTCGATCCTCCAGGTGGAGGGCGCCAAAGGGGTCGCGGTCGAGTTCACGTCGACTTCGAAGACCTATTCGATGGCCGGCTGGCGGATCGGCTTCGCGGTCGGCAATGCCCGGCTGATCGAGGCGCTGGCGCGGGTGAAGTCCTACCTCGACTATGGTGCGTTCACGCCGGTCCAGGCGGCGGCCTGCGCGGCGCTCAACGGCCCGCAGGACGTCGTCGCCGCCAATCGCGCGCTCTACAAGAAGCGCCGCGACGTCCTCGTCGAAAGCTTCGGCCGGGCCGGCTGGGACATCCCGCCGCCGCAGGCGTCTATGTTCGCCTGGGCGCCGATCCCCGACCGGTTCCACAATCTCGGATCGATGGAATTCTCCAAGAAGCTGCTGACCGAGGCGCATGTCGCGGTCGCGCCGGGGGTCGGGTTCGGCGAGCAGGGCGAAGGCTTCGTCCGCATTGCGCTGGTCGAAAACGAACAAAGGTTGCGCCAGGCCGCGCGCGGCGTGAAGAAGATGCTCGCCGCCAGCTAGGAACTCTTTGGCGGTTCGCCGGGTTGGCGGCGCGGGACACGAATGGCGACACGGGCTGAGACACGGATGTCGAGCCGAACGCGGGCGCGCGGAATTACCGTCGCCGGCCTGTGCATCATCGTGCTCGGCGCCTGCGCAGCGTTCATGCCCGCCGGCAAAACAATATCATCGGACGTGATCGGCGCGCTGCTCATCGCCGCCGGGCTGATCGAGACCATCGCCGGCTCGCTCCGCCGCGACGTTCGCACTTACGCCATGGCCGCGGGCGTGGTCACCGCGATTGCCGGGCTGCTGTTCGTGGTCAATCCGGAGACGCACTTCTTCCCGACCGTGTGGCCGGTGATCGGCTGGCTCGCGGTCCGTTGCCTGCTGCTCGCTTACGCGGCGACGCACGTCGGCGGCTCGGTCCGCACGTGGATGGGCCTTTCCGCAGGCATGGACCTGCTGCTCGCCTTCCTGCTTCTTGCCGGCCTGTCGGTCTCGACGATCATCGTCAGCCTGTTCGGTCCGACTCCCGAGATGATCGCGACCTTCGCCTGGATCCTCGCGGCCAGCTTCGTCGTCAACGGGCTGATGCTGCTCGAGGTTGCGAGCTGCGAGCGCTCGCGAAGCGACCCCTGAGGTGCCGACCAGCACGCTGGTGACTCTGATCCTCGCCGCGGCCGTGATCCTGGCCGCAGTCTACATCCACCGCCGCGGTTACCTCAGGAGCAAGGGCGTGACGCTGGCCGTCGGCCTGATCCTGCTGCTGTTCATCGGCTATTTGCTGATGGGCGGCTTCGGGCCGTCCTAAGGCTGGTCATCGCCCCGCTGCCTGGGGCATAGCGGCAGCGATGTTTGAAAGCGGGCCGAGCTTTTCCGTCAACACCGTAGCCGAGACGGTGCGGCTGGCCCTGGCTCCCGTGTTCCTGCTGAGCGGCATCGGTGCATTCCTCAACGTCCTCGCCTCGCGTCTATCGCGGATCGTCGACCGCTCGCGCGACATCGAGCCGCAATTGCTCGGCAGCCGCGGCAGCGAGCATGATCGCTGGGTCGAGAGCCTGCGGATTCTCGACCGGCGGATGTCGCTGATCAATTGGGCGACCGGCCTGTCGGTCACGTCCGCGGTCCTCACCTGCCTCGTCGTCGTGCTGCTGTTCGCCGCCAACCTCACTCGCACCCACCTCGGCAATGCGATCGCAGTCTTGTTCATGGCGTCGATGCTGACGATCGGCGCCGGCTTCGCCGTGTTCCTCGCCGAAACCACCATCGCCGCCCGCGCGGTGCGGGTCCGGACCGAGCTCCTCCAGCACACGGTGGACGAGAGCGGCTAGGCGATTTATCGGCGGGCGGTGCCTGTAACCACCGTTGCCATGCTCACCGCCGGCGGCCTCGCGCCCTGCCTGTCCTCCGCAGTCGGGGGGCTGATCGAGCGCTATACCGCGGTCGCGCCCGAAGTCCGGATCATCGCCTACCTCAACGGATACGCTGGGCTGCTCAAGGGCGAGTCGGTCGAGGTTACCGACGAGGTGCGGGCCAATGCCCATCGTCTGCACGCGTTCGGCGGCACCCCGATCGGCAACAGCCGGGTCAAGCTCACCAACGTCGCGGACTGCGTGAAGCGCGGGCTCGTCCGGGAAGGCCAGGACCCACTGCACGTCGCCGCCGAGCAATTGAGCCGCGATAGCGTCGACGTCCTGCACACGATCGGCGGCGACGACACCAACGGCACCGCGGCCGACCTTGCCGCTTATCTGCGCAGCACCGGGCACCAGCTCACCGTCGTCGGGCTGCCCAAGACGATCGACAATGACGTGATGCCGATCAAGCAGTCGCTCGGCGCCTGGACGGCGGCGGAGCAAGGCGCGCTTTATGCCCGCAACATCATCGCCGAGCATTCGTCCAACCCACGGATGCTGATCGTCCACGAGGTGATGGGCCGCAATTGCGGCTGGCTGACCGCGGCAACTGCGCTCGCGCATCACCAGTGGGTCCGCGCCGCCGAGTTCGCCGAGTGGCTCGACAACAGCGCCGACCGGTGGGACGTCCACGCTGTCTTCCTGCCCGAGCGGCCGTTCGACATCGCCGAGGAAGCCAGGCGCCTGCGGGCGGTCATGGACGAGCGCGACTGCGTGAACCTGTTCATCTCCGAAGGCGCGGGGGTAAGCGAAATCGTCGCTTCGCTGGAGGCGGCGGGTGAAGAAGTCCCGCGCGACCCGTTCGGCCACGTCCAGCTCGACAAGATCAACCCCGGCCAGTGGTTCGCCAAGCAGTTCGCGGCCGAGCTTGGCGCCGACAAGGTGCTGGTCCAGAAGAGCGGCTATTTCTCGCGCTCGGCGGCCGCCAACCAGGCCGACCTCGACCTCATCCGGCAGTGCACCGACTATGCGGTCGATGCAGCGCTGCGGGGGGAGTCCGGCGTGGTCGGGCAGGACGAGGAGCGCGGCGGCGCGCTCCGCGCGATCGAGTTCGAGCGCATCGCCGGAGGCAAGAAGTTCGACACGTCGGTATCGTGGTTCACCGACCTGCTCCGCGATATCGGGCAGGCCTGACCCGCGGGTCGGAGCGCCTATCCACAGAATAGGCGCTCGGCCCACTGGACCGGCGATTCCGCGACTCTTACCTTGGAGCGGTGACGGCGGCGCTCAACATCCAGCAATCGGTGACGGGCCAGCCGTGGCGCTGGCGGCGCGCGCCGGACGACAGCCTTGGAATGGACGCGCTGGTCGACGAGCTGCTGCTCGCCCGCGGCGTTCCGCGCGACGACCTCGCCCGCCATCGCGATCCGAAGATCCGCGACTTCCTGCCCGATCCGAGCTGCTTTGCAGACATGGACAAAGGCGCGAACCGGCTCGCCGATGCAGTCCAGCACGGCGAGACGGTCGCGATCTTCGGCGATTACGACGTCGACGGCGCGACCAGCGCCGCGCTGCTGACGCTTCTGCTCCGCCGGCTCGGCGCCGAGCCGATCGTCTATATCCCCGACCGGCTGATGGAGGGCTACGGCCCGTCGGGCAAAGCGCTGGTCGAGCTGAAGGCGCGCGGAGCGAGCGTCGCGGTCTGCGTCGACTGCGGCGCGCAGGCGTTCGAGGCGCTGGAGGAAGCGCGCGCCGCTGGGCTCGACGTGATCGTCGTCGACCACCATCAGTGCGCGAGCCTGCTCCCGGTGGCGCACGCGCTGATCAACCCCAACCGCCTCGACGAGAGCGCGGATGGCGCGGCGCACGGCCATCTCGCCGCGGTCGGCATGGCGTTCCTGCTTGGGGTGGCACTGATCCGCGAGCTGCGCAGCCGCGGCGCCTTCGAAGCGCTGGCCGAACCCAAGATTCTCGACCTGCTCGATCTCGTCGCGCTCGGCACCGTCGCCGATGTCGCCCGCCTCAAGACGCTCAACCGCGCCTTCGTCACCCAGGGATTGAAGGTGATGGAATCGCGCCAGAACGTCGGCATGGCGGCGCTGATCGAAGCGTCGCGGCTGACCAGGGCGCCGTCCTGCCGCGACCTCGGTTTCGCGCTCGGCCCGCGGATCAATGCCGGCGGACGCGTGGGCAAGTCCGATCTCGGCGTGCGCCTGCTGACCTCGACCGACCCGGAGGAAGCGCGCGGAATCGCCATCGAGCTCGACCGTCTCAACGAGGAGCGCCGAGCGATCGAGATGCTGGTGTGCGAGCAGGCCGAGGAGCAGGCCGCCGGGCTCAACGGCGAGCCGGTGCTGACGGTCATGAGTCCAGGCTGGCACCAGGGCGTGATCGGGATCGTCGCCGGACGATTGAAGGAGCGGTTCGGCCGGCCGGCGATCGTCATCGCCGAGTGCGATGACGGTAGCGGAAAGGGGTCGGGCCGCTCGATCTCGGGGGTCGATCTCGGCGCTGCGGTGCTCGCCGCGAAGGACAGCGGGCTGCTCGTCGCCGGCGGCGGCCACGCGATGGCGGCGGGTCTCACGCTGCCGCCCGGCGGGCTCGAGGCGTTGCGCGCCTTCCTCAACGAGCGCCTCGCGGCCGACGTCGAAAAGTCGCGCGGCGACCGCGCCTTGCTGCTCGATGCGCTGATCGCCCCCGGCGGAGTCGCGGCATCGTTGTGCGACGCGCTCGACAGCGCCGGCCCCTACGGCGCCGGCTGGCCGCAGCCGCGCGTCGCCGCCGGGCCGGTGCGCCTGCTCAAGACCAGCATCGTCGGCGAGGGCCATGTGCGCGGGATCGCCGCCGGCGACGACGGCAAGAGCTTCAAGTGGATCGCCTTTCGCAGCGCCTCGGCGCCGCTCGGCCAGGCCTTGCTCGAATCCGCTGCCGACCGCCGCTGGTGGCTCGCCGGGACGATCAAGCGCGACGAGTGGAACGGCGGCAACGCGGCCGAGATGCACCTTGAAGATGCGGCGCTTGCTTGACGCTCCAAGGCCCCTCGCCTAACCGGCCCCTGCCTTAACCGGCCCCATCGTCTAGCGGTCTAGGACGTCGCCCTTTCACGGCGAAAACACGGGTTCGAGTCCCGTTGGGGTCACCAAGCCAGGGTGCAGCGAGCCCATGAAGCGCATCGCCATTGCCGCCGCCGTGAGCTTGGTCACTGCCGGCTGCAATCGCGGCATCCTCGACCCGGCCGGCCCGATCGCCGCCCAGGAAAAGCAGATCCTGATCAATTCGACCGCGATCATGCTGGCGATCATCATCCCGACGATGATCGCGACGATCGCCTTCGCCTGGTGGTACCGGCGCGGCAATTCCAAGGCGACTTACCGGCCCGACTGGGAATATTCCGGAGCGATCGAGATGGTGGTGTGGGCGATTCCTGCGCTGACCATCATGCTTCTGGGCGGGATCACGTGGATCGGAAGCCACGACCTCGATCCGGCCAAGCCGCTCAAGTCCAATGTGCCGGCGCTCAACGTCGAGGTCGTGTCGCTCGACTGGAAATGGCTGTTCATCTACCCCGACCAAGGCATCGCGACGGTCAATCAGCTGGTCGTCCCGGCCGGCACGCCGGTCAACTTCCGCCTGACTTCGGCGACGGTGTGGAACGCATTCTTCGTCCCGCAAATGGGGTCGATGATCTACACCATGCCGCGGATGGCGACGCACCTGAACCTCCAGGCCGATCGCCAGGGGGTGTTCGAGGGGCGTTCGGCCCATTTCAGCGGGGACGGCTTCCCAGGCATGGAGTTCAAGGTCCAATCCTTGCCGCCCGACCAGTTCGCGATGTGGGCCCAGGGCTCGCGCGGCGCCGGCCCGGTGCTCGACGGCCGCGGCTATGCCGAGCTCTCCAAGCCCAGCAGCTACGTCAAGCCGATCACTTACGGCGCGGTTGCGCCCGGCCTGTTCGACGCCATCGTCGCCAACCGCGCGCCGCCCAATCCGGTACCGCCGCCGCAGCACAACGCGCCGTCCCAGGGATCGAAAGCATGACATTTTTCGGAAGGCTGACCTGGGACGCGATTCCGTTCAACCAGCCGATCCCGCTGATCACCTCGCTGGTCGTGTTCGCTGCGGTCGCGGCGCTCGCGATCTGGGTGTGGCGCAAGGGCTGGTGGCCCTATTTGTGGAACGAGTACATTACCTCCACCGATCACAAGAAGATCGGGATCATGTACATCGTCATGGGCCTGATCATGCTTGTCCGCGGGTTCGCCGACGCGATCATGATGCGCGCCCAGCAGTCGCTCGCGATCGGCGCGTCGCAAGGTTACCTCCCGCCAGAGCATTACAACCAGATCTTCTCCGCCCACGGCACGATCATGATTTTCTTCGTGGCGATGCCGCTGGTGATCGGCTTCATGAACTTCGTCGTTCCGCTCCAGCTCGGGGTGCGCGACGTCGCTTTCCCGACGCTCAACAATGTCAGCTTCTGGCTCGCTGCGTCGGGTGCGCTGCTGGTCAACCTCAGCCTGTTCCTCGGTGAGTTCGCGCGCACCGGCTGGCTCGGTTTCCCGCCCTTGAGCGAGAAAGCGTTCTCGCCCGGCGTGGGGGTCGATTATTATCTCGTTGCACTGCAGATATCCGGAGTCGGCACAGTGCTGACGGGGGTCAACTTCGTCACCACCATCCTCAAGATCCGGGCGCCGGGCATGAGCTATCTGCGCATGCCGGTGTTCTGCTGGACCGCGCTCGCTTCGAACCTG
>Ga0207678_10000983_pt1 | contig 25970 bp, 23 predicted proteins | sample KBSC63metaG_FD_184319 | JGI IMG/M metagenome (GOLD analysis project Ga0207678, IMG submission 184319) | Corn rhizosphere microbial communities from Kellogg Biological Station, Michigan, USA - KBS C6-3 metaG (SPAdes) (version 2) | ecosystem: Host-associated > Plants > Roots > Rhizosphere > Soil ... | reverse complement strand
CTCTGCCACCAGCCGCACCGCTTCCCGGAACATGGCGGCGGTCAGCCGGTTGCCGATATGGCCGAATATCTCCCGCTTCAATCGGATCGGCTGTTTGCCTATCGCGGTGTAAAGCGCGTAGGCGGCGTCCACGGCTTCCGCGGCGGTGCCTTCGCCGCCGCCCACCTCCACCAGCGGGATCAGGTGCACGGGATTGAACGGATGGCCCAGCACGAAGCGATCGGCGGTCGCAAGCCCGGCCTGCAACCCGGTGATGGGGAGGCTCGAAGTGCTGCTGGCGACCAGCACGTCCGCAGGCGCCAGCCGGTCGAGATCGGCGAACAGCGCCTGCTTGAGGTCGGTGCGCTCCGGCGTGCTTTCCTGCACGAAATCCGCGCCCGCCAGCGCGTCGGTCAGGCTATCGTGGACGGAAAAGCGCGTGGTCCAGTCGTCGCCTGCGCTCGCAAGGCCCAGCTCGACCATCTGGTCCCATGCCCCCGCGACATGGGCGATGGTGCGTTCGCCGGCCCCCGGCATGGGATCATGGAGGCGCACCGCCCGGCCGCTGCCCAGAAAGGCAGCGACCCAGCCATTGCCGATCACGCCGCCGCCGATCGCGGCGACGGTGCGAATGCTGTCCGCGTCGCGATAGGCGGGCATGGCGATCAATATCCCTTGAAGACCGGCTTTTCCTTGTTGGCGAAGGCGGTGGTCGCCGCCTTGTAGTCCTGCGTCAGCATCGTCATGGCTTCATAGGCGATGGACAGTTCGCCCGTCAGGTTCACCTGATCGCGGATGCACTTGTTGACAGCCGCCTTGGACCAGCGCACGGCCCACATCGGCTGCCCGGCGATCTCGCGCGCGATCTTCAGCGCTTCCTCCAGCACCTGTTCCTTGGGGAAGGCATAGTTAACCAGCCCGATTTCCTCGGCCTTCTTGCCGTTCAGCAGCTTGCCGCGCATCAGATATTCCTTGGCCTTTTGCGGCCCGACCAGCAGCGGCCACATCACGGAGCCGCCATCGCCCGTCACCAGGCCGACGCGCACATGGGTATCGCCCAGCTTCGCGTCCTCCGCGACGATGCTCATGTCGCAGAAGGCGAAGAGCGAGGTGCCAAGGCCGATGGCGTCGCCATTCACCGCCGCGATGATCGGCTGTGGCGTCATCAGGATCTGGTCCCAGATCCGCAGCGTGTTGATCGGCACGCGCAAGGCATATTTCAGGCCGTATTCGGTCTGGGCGCGCTCGGCCATCAGCTTGATGTCGCCCCCGGCGGAGAAAGCCTTGCCCGCACCGGTCAGCACGATGACCTTGATCCGCTCGTCGCGGGCCAGCTTCAGCCAGATATCCTCGAGCTGCCAATGATTATGCGGTCCCACCGCGTTCAGCTTGTCGGGATTGTTCATCGTCACGACGGCAACGCCGTCTTCGCCGATTTCGACCTTGAAGAAGTCGAACTCGCTATAGTCGATGTCGCGCTGAAACTCGTTGTCGCTCATGATAGTCTCCGGAAAATCCCTGTGATATTCTCTGTTTCGTTCAGGCCGCGGCGCGGCTCTTCTGCCACTCGGCGAAGCTCTGGCCCTTGTCCGCCAGTTCCGTCAGGAGGGCGGCGGGTTGCAGCGATGGATCGCCCGGCGTTTCGGCCGCCATCTCGCGCAACTTGGCGACGATTGTCGCCAGGCCGGTTTCATCCGCATAGAACATGGGGCCGCCCAGATGCCGGGGCCAGCCATATCCGTTGATCCATACCAGATCGACATCGGACGCCCGCAGCGCGATCCCTTCCTCCAGGATGCGCGCGCCCTCGTTGATGAGCGGGAACAGCAGCCGCTGCACCATTTCCTCTTCCGGAATGTCGCGGCGCGTGATGCCCAGCTTTTCCGACGTCGCGATGATGAGCGCTTCCGTCTCGGCATTGGGATAGGGCGTGCGATCGCCCGGTTCGTAGCGGTAATAGCCCGCGCCGGTCTTCTGCCCCAGCCGTCCGCTCTCGACAATGGCATCGGCAATGGGGAAGGGGGTTCCCCGGCGCTTGCGGATCGAATAGCCGATGTCGAGGCCGGACATGTCGTTCGTGGTCAGCGGCCCCATGGGGAAGCCGAGATTGGTGAGCGCGGCGTCAACCTGCTGGGGGAACGCTCCCTGCTGCAGCAGTCGTTCAGCCTGCGCGGAACGCTTGGCGACCATGCGGTTACCGATGAAGCCGTCGCAATTGCCGGACCAGACCGGCACCTTGCCAATGGCCTTGCCCACCGCCATCGCGGTCAGGATCGCATCGGGGCTGCTGTGCCTGGCGACCACCACTTCCAGCAGCTTCATGACATTGGCCGGCGAGAAGAAATGCATGCCGACGAAATCCTGCGGCCGTTCCAGCACCGACGCGATCTCGTCCACGTCGAGCGCCGAGGTGTTGGAGGCGAGGATGGTGCCGGGCTTCACCCGTTTTTCAAGGTCGGCGAAGATCTCCTTCTTGACGTCCATATCCTCGAACACCGCCTCTATCACGATGTCGGCATCGGCCGCCGCGCCGCGGTCGGTGGCGCCGGTGATCAGGGCAAGGCGGTCGTCCATCTGCGCCTGCGCAATCGACCCGCGCTTGACCGATGTGGCGTAATTGCCCTGCACGCGCTCCAGGCCGCGGTCCAGCGCCTCCTGCGTCGTGTCGATCACGGTCACGGGAATGCCAGCGCCTGCAAAGCACATGGCGATGCCGCCGCCCATGGTGCCCGCGCCGATGATCGCGGCTTTCTTCACGGGCCGCGCCTTTGCACCCTCCGGCAGACCGGGGATCCGCGCAGCTTCGCGTTCGGCAAAGAAGAGGTGGCGCAAGGCGCGCGATTGGCTGCCCGCCATCAACTCGCGGTTGGCGACGGCGTCGATCGCCAGTGCTTCGTCCAGGCTCAAGGTGAAAGAACGGCGGATGGAATCGATATTGGCCTGTGGCGCCGCCTGTCCCTTGCTGCGCGCCGTCAGCTTCTTTGCCAGCGCGTCGAAGGCTGACGGATCGGCACGGGTCGCCGCCAGCTTCTCGTCACGGTCACGAACCGGCACGGCGGGCATGTTTTCATCGATCACACGGCGGGCGAAGGCGGCGCCCACTGCGGCGGGATCGCCGTCCTCCACGGCATCGACGATCCCCAGATGCAATGCCTGCACGGCTCCCACCGGCTTGCCGGACAGCACATGTTCCAGCGCCTTTTCCGGACCGATCAGCCGGGGCAGGCGCTGCGTGCCGCCGCCGCCGGCGAACAGGCCAAGGTTGATTTCGGGCAGCCCGACCTTGGCGGACGGAATCGCCACGCGGAAGGCGCAACCCAGCGCCGTTTCCAGCCCGCCGCCCAGCGCGGTGCCGTGGATTGCCGCCACGACCGGCTTCGCCGAACTTTCCAGCGCCGCGATGACGTCCTGCAAGGTGGGTGCCTGGCGCGGCTTGCCGAATTCGGTGATGTCGGCGCCCGCGAAGAAGGTGCGGCCCGCGCAATACAATACGATCGCCTTCACCGCCGGGTCGGCGTTCAGTTCTTCCAGCGCGCCGACCAGGCCCTGCCGCACGCCGATGCCCAGCGCGTTGACGGGCGGATTGTCGCTGACGATGAAGCCGATATCGCCTTCGGTGCGGGTGGAGATCTTTTCGTTGATCTGGGTCATGGCTGGATTGTGTGGCCCTGTCTTGTAAAATGCGTCTGAAATCTGTTCCCACAAGCTATTTGCCGGCCGTAACTGTCAAGCTGGCGGCGGCGGCGCAGGCGATGTATCGTGAATGTGAAGGATCGTACCTGCAATCTTCGCATCGCGGCCATCCCCGATTAGGTCGAGGATAGCAGTTTATCCGCGGCATATTGAGCCGCCCTATGGGAAGCGAGCGATGCAGTTCGACTTGAATGAAGAGCAAACCATGTTCCGCGACGCAGTAGCCGCGTTCGCGCAGCGCCATCTGGCGACTGGAGCGCTGGAACGCGCGCACAGCGACGATTATCCGTGGGACGTCGCCAGGATGATGGCCGAACAGGGGCTGATCGGGATTACCGTGCCGGAGGACAAGGGCGGTCTGGGCGGAAGCCTGATGGACGCGGTCATCGCGATCGAAACGGTCGCATCGGTGTGCCCGCGTTCTGCGGATGTTGTGCAGGCCGGCAATTTCGGCGCGATCCGCACCTTTGCCCAGTTCGCGACGGACGCGCAGAAGGAACAATATCTGGCACCCCTGCTGCGTGGCGAGGGGTTGATCTCGGTCGCCATGACGGAACCCAATGCTGGTTCCGCCGTGACCGAACTGACCACCACGGCGGTAGAGGATGGTGACGGCTATCGCATCACCGGGCAGAAGATATTCACCACCCACGGCACCCATGCGACCGTGTTCCTGGTCTATGTCCGTTATGGGCCGGGCACCGGCAATATCGGATCGGTGCTGATCGAGCGCGGGCAGGAGGGCTTCACCTTCGGCAAGCCGATACGCTTCCTGTCGGGCGAGGAATGGAATCCGCTGTTCTTCGACAATGTCTATGTGCCCAAGGACAAGGTGTTGCTGGGACCGGGCGGCTTCAAGAAGCAGATGGCCGGCTTCAACGTCGAACGCATCGGCAACACGGCGCGCAGCCTGGCGCTGGGCCGTTACGCGTTCAACGCGGCGGTCGAGCATGCGAAGACGCGCAGGCAGTTCGGCAAGGCGCTATGCGAGTTCCAAGGGTTGCAGTGGAAGTTTGCGGAAATGAAGCTGAAACTCGATGCGGCGCAATTGCTGTTGTATCGTGCGGCGACGAATGCGGATGCGGGCCTGCCTTCGCCGGAGGAAACCGCCATTGCCAAGGTTGCATGCAACCGCGCCGGTTTTGAATGCGCCAACGAAGCGATCCAGATCATGGGTGGCGCGGGCTATAGCCAGGACAGCCTGGTCGAATATTGCCTTCGCCGCACGCGGGGGTGGATGATTGCCGGCGGTGCGATAGAAGTGCTGCTCAACCGTATTGCGGAAGGCGTATTCGACATGCGTTTCCCCCAAGGACCCGCAAAAGGCTGACCGGCCAAGGGCTGACAGGTCGGAAGTCGAAACGTCCCGCCAAGGAGAGGATCGGACAATGAACGAGATGATCAGCATGTCGAGGCAGAAAGCCGAGGTGACGGCCGATCGCATCCCGGTCGACGCTTATGTCTCGCGCGATTATGTGCGGCTGGAAAAGGAACGGCTCTGGCCCAGGGTCTGGCAGATGGCCTGCCGCCTGGAGGAAATCCCCAATGCGGGTGATTTCTACACCTACGATATCGCGGATGAGTCGATCGCGGTGGTCCGTCAGAAGGACGGGTCGATCGCGGCCTATTTCAACGTCTGTCCTCACCGGGGACGCCGCCTGACGGAAGGCTGCGGCCGGATGGGCAAGTTCCATTGCAAATATCATGGCTGGCAATGGAGCCTTGATGGAAAGCCGACCGAGATCGTCGATCGGCACGACTGGGGCGAAGCGCTGCCTGATGAGGACGTCACCCTGCAAAGGGTGAAGGTCGGGCAATGGGGCGGCTGGGTCTTCATCAATATGGACCCGGACAGCGAAAGCCTGGAGGATTTCCTGGGTGAAGCCAAGACGATCCTCGACCCGTTCGAGATCGAGCATATGCGCTATGCCTGGCGCAAGCGCATCGTCATGCCCTGCAACTGGAAGACCGCGCAGGAAGCCTTCATGGAGGGCTATCATGTGCAGACGACGCACCGGCAGTTGCTCGCCTATCAGGACGACTACACCTATTCGAAGGCCTATGGGAAACATGCGATGTTCGGCTATGCGCCGACCGCGCTTTTCGGCCTGCCCAGTCCGCGCATCAGCGACCAGAGTGGCGACATCCGCAAGGGTTTCTACGAATTCAACAAGGAAATCTGGGACACGTTGCAGGCGACCACCACGCAGGAGATGCTTGCAGCGGGGCGGCGGTTGATGGAATTGCCCGAAGGGGTCGATCCGTTTACCATGTACGGGGCATTCGCCCAGTTCCATGCGGAGGAATCGGCCAAGAGCGGGCGTCCCTTCCCGGCGATCACCGGCGAACAACTGATGAAGGCGGGGACGGACTGGAACATCTTCCCCAACCTCGTCTTCCTGCAACAGGCGACGAACGTGCTGTTCTACCGCGCACGTCCTTATGGCGACGATCCCGACAAGTGCATCTTCGAGGTCAATGTGCTGGAGCGCTACGCACCCGGCGCCGAACCCAAGGTCGAGGTGGAAGATGGCGGCGACGGCAGTGACGGCAAGTGGCGCGCCCTCAACTGGGGCCTCATCCTGGAGCAGGACTTCCAGAATATGGAGGAAGTGCAGAAGGGCATGAAGTCGCAGGCCTTCAAGGCGGCTCGGACCAATCCGGTGCAGGAGGTGGAGATCAGCAATTTCCACCGCGTCTATCACGAATATGTCGGGAAGGTGGACTGAATGGATGAGACGAAGTTCGACGAGGTCGCCGACTTCGTCATCATCGGATCGGGCGGCGGGGCGATGGCGGCCGGGCTGTATCTGAAATCGATCGGCAAGACGCCGCTGATCCTGGAGAAGACCGACAAGCTGGGCGGTTCGACAGCGATGTCCGGTGGCGTGTTGTGGGTGCCCAACAACCACATCATCAAGGCCAAGGGCATCAAGGACAGCCATGAGATGGCGCGCACCTATATGGATGCGACCGTCGGTAATGATGGCGGGCCGGGCGCCACGCCGGAACGGAAGGAAGCCTATCTGCGCAACGGCCCGGTCATGCTGAAGTGGCTGGAAGAGCAGGGCATGAAATGGCTCCACACCGAAGGCTGGTCGGACTATTATGACGACCGGCCCGGCGGCGTGACGCGCAGCCGCTCCATCGGTGCGCCGATGCTGGACGCGCGCGAGATGGGGCCGCTGTTCGACAAGCTGCGTCTGGGGCCGATGGTGATGCCGCTGCCGACGGACAAGGCAGGCATTATCGGCCTCGCCACGCGCACCCCCCGCGGAATGTGGGAGGGATTGAAGCTGCTGTGGCGCATGCGGATCGTGGCAAGGCGCGGGAAGCCGATACTCAGCTTCGGCGGCGCGCTGCAGGGTCGCCTGCTGATGCTGGCGGACAAGGCCGGCGTCGATATGCGCACCGACTACCCCATCACCGAACTGATCGAGGAGGACGGCAGGATCGTCGGCGTCCTTGCCGAGCATGGCGGCAGGACTCTGCGCATAGGCGCCCGCGACGGTGTGCTGATCAATGCGGGCGGTTTTTCGCGCAATGCGGAGATGCGCAAGAAATATGGGCCGCAGCCCAGTTCGGTCGAATGGACAAACGCCAATCCCGGCGACACCGGGGAATTGATCCAGATCGCCGAAAAACATGGCGCCGCGCTGGATCTGATGGACCAGGCCTGGTGGGTTCCGGGGACGATGCTGCCCGAAGGCGGCCCGGCGAACATGCACAATACCGACATTTCCAAGCCGCATTGCATCATCGTCAACCGTCATGGCCGCCGCATCCTGAACGAAAGCGGCTCCTATATGGAGAATGGCCAGCGTCTGTACCGGAATGACGTGCCGGCCTATGTCATCCTCGATAGTCGCCACCGCAAGCGCTATGCCTGGGGCTATTATCCGCCCGGCAAGACGCCTCAGTCCTGGCTGGACAGCGGCATGATGAAGAAGGCGGATTCGATAGAGGAACTGGCGCGCATGACCGGCATCGATCCGATTGGCCTGAAGGCGGAGATCGAGAAGTTCAACGGCTATTGCGAAACCGGCAAGGATCTGGACTTCAATCGCGGCGGGCGTGGTTATGACAATTGCTTCGGCGATCCGACGGTCAAGCCCAATCCCAATCTGGGCAAGATCGACAAGCCGCCTTTCTATGTCATGGAGATCGTGCCGGGTGATGTCGGTACGTCGGGCGGCATTGTTACCGACGAGAATGCGCGAGTCCTGCGCGCTGACGGATCGGTGATCGATGGTCTCTACGCCACCGGCAATTCGACGGCATCGGTGATGGGCCGCTGCTACCCTGCGGCGGGCGCCAGCATAGGCGCCTCCTTCATCTTCGGATGGATCGCCGCCCACCATGCCGCGGGCAGCAACAGCTGATCAGGGTTAGGTCCCTTGCCATCGGTAAGGGGCCTGTCAGTCGGGCTTCACGTCTGCCGCGGTTTCGCCCGCCATTCACTTGCGGTCATGCCGGCATGTTGACGGAACATTGCCCGGAACAGCCGGCTGTCCGAATAGCCGACCAGTTGCGCGATCCGATCGACCGAGCGCGTGGACTTTTCCAGCATTCGCACCGCCGCCTGGAAGCGGAGCTGCCCCACATAAGCCTTGGGCGAGAGGCCCAGCGCCTTGTGGAATCGGCGATTGAGGGTGGCGGGGCTCGTCGACAGATGCCTGGCCAGTTCGGCCATGTTGATCGGTCCGGTGAAACGCTGCTCGATCCATAATTGCGCCCTGGCGACCATCGGATCGGGCGCCAGCAGTTCCTTCTCCTCATAATCCTGCCCTATGATCGAGGAGAGCCAGCGGGCGATATCGGGGGAGATCATCCGCTCCAGCACCCGGATGATCAGTTGCAGGTCGTTGCCCATGCCGTTGTCGATCAGCAGATGGCCGTGATCGACCATCCCGAACCGCTCCTCGAAAGGCTGGCGCGGGAACAGGGTGCGCGTGAGCGGCTGCATCGCCCTTGCGACGGGCACTGCGAGATCGGCAGTGAAGCCCCCTGCCATCAGCAGGGTTGACGCTGCCCCGCTCGCCCCGATCACTGCCCCCTGTTCCGACTGGCGATGGAGCCAGTCGATCAATGGGCCTGCCTCCGCCAGGCGGCGCTCCAGCAGTTCGCGTCCACCGGCACGGAAGGCAGGCAGCCAGATGAACGCCATCGGATCGTCCCTGTTCGCCGGACCGTCGACCGGAAAGGAACGGCCGTCGCCCAGCACCACTGGCCCCCCATCTGCGGAAAGAATGTGAAGCTGCGTCTCCATGCGCAACTGCTCTTCCCCGGCGAAAACATGCTCCACCCGATCGCGGGCGATCATGAAGCTGTCCACCAGCGCACCGACGCTGCTGGAATAGGCGCCGGGCAGCGCGACAAGAGCAAAATCAAAGGCCATGATTGAGAGAAAACAGCCGGTATATGCGCAAATTCTCCCTGTCAATCTTTCGCGCCCTGCGCGAACAGCGGCATAGCACGCTGGACGGGTCGGGCCCTTTGGGTCCATCTGCTTGGCAGACTGAGGAGAGAGGCCGCATGCCGGAACCGTTACGCCATTATGACCGTCTGGCCGGCAAGGTCGCCATAGTGACCGGCGCGGGCGCGGAAGGCGATGATATCGGCATTGGCCGTTCCATCGCCCTGCTGATGGGTGCGGAAGGTGCGCGGATCGTTTGCGCCGATCTTGACCTGGCGCGGGCGCAGGCCACTGCCGAGCGGATCGAAGCCAATGGCGGAAATGCCCTGGCGGTGGACGGCGATGTCGCCGATCCGGCAGTGTGCGCCAGGCTGGTCGATGCGGCGGTCACCGCATTCGGCAGGCTGGACATTCTGGTCAACAATGTCGGCATATCCGGTCCCGCCACGCTCGAAACGATGACGCTGGACCAGTGGAACCGGACGATGACCACCAATCTGACCAGCGCGATGTTGATGAGCCAGGCGGCGGTCCCGCATATGGCGCGCAACGGCGGCGGGTCGATCGTCAACATCTCCTCTCTGGCCGGAATCAGGGCCATGGGCGCCATCGCATATGGGCCGTCCAAGGCAGCGATGGCGCAGCTATCCCGGGAGATTGGCGTCCTGCATGGCCGCGACGGTATCCGCGTCAACACCGTGGCGCCTGGTCATGTCATGACCCCCCACGCGGCCCGTTACATGTCGGACGAGATGCGGGAAATGCGCCGAAGGGTCAGCCCTCTCGGCATCGAGGGCGATGCCTGGGACGTGGCGCAGGCCGTGCTGTTCCTGGCGAGCGACGAGGCCCGCTTCGTCAACGGTGTGGAACTGGCGGTCGACGGCGGCGTGGTGGGGATCGGGCCCTTGGCGGGTCATGCCCTGATCGTCGAACGCTGAGGGCGCGGCCCTCAAAATATCATGACTGCGATGAATGTTGCTCAGGCCATCGTAACGATTGAGTAAAACTATCCTTTCTACATGATCCTTTTCCAGAGCCGCAAAAGCGGCCGTGCCGGCGTGGTGCCGGACGATCAGGAGAGGAAGGATGACCATGTTTCGGTCCGCATTGCTTGCCGCTACATCGATCTTCGCTACAGCCGCCGCTGCACAGGATGCCGCGCCGCAGGCATCGGGCGTCCAGGTGCCCGACATCGTGGTGACCGCGCGCAGGCGCGAAGAAGCTTTGCAGGACGTGCCGATTTCGATCACCGCCGTGAGCGGCGACTCGCTCGCGCGAAGCGGCGTCAGCGACGCGCTCGGGCTGCAAAGCCGCGTACCTTCACTCAGCCTGACCAACCAGGGCACAAGCCGCAACGAACTGGGCTTTGCCATTCGCGGTCAGCGTACCCAGGAATCGCAACTGCTCACCGACCCGCCGGTCGGCACCTATTTCGCCGAAGTGGTCCAGGCCCGCAGCGTCGGCTTTGCCTATGCGCTCTACGATCTTCAATCGACCCAGGTGCTGAAGGGCGTGCAGGGTACATTGTTCGGTCGGAACATGACTGGCGGCGCCGTGCTGATCGAACCCAACAAGCCGGTGGACGAATTTCATGCCGAACTGCGTGGGCAGGTCGGCAATTATGACATGCACGACATTTACGGCATGGTGAACGTGCCCCTGACGGAAGGCCTGGCGGTACGTTTCGCGGGCAAGATCAGGAAACGCGACGGCTTCACGACGGATGTGCTGACCGGCCGCGACTATGACGACCAGAATTACAAGACTTTCCGTACATCAATCCGCTTCGCGCCGACGCCCGAATTCGAATCCAATACGATCGTCGACTATATCAAGACGAACGAGCATGGCACGGCGCTGGTGGGTACGGCCGCCAATCCTGCCGCGCCAGCCATCGCCGGATATACGGTGCTGCGCGGGTTCGGCTTTCCCGTCTCGGATGTCGTGGGGCAGTTCGCGGCGCAGCAGGCGCGTCCGCATTATACCTTCGCTTCGGGATCGGGCACTGGCGGCACGCTCGACGCCTACCAGACCCAGCCGTTTGAAAGGCTGAAGAACAGGGGCGTCACCAACCGCACGACATACAGCCTGGACAATATCACGTTCAAGAATATCATCGGCTACCGCAAACTGGACTTTGATCAGGTCATGGATCTGGACGGCGTGCCCGCCTATCTTATCAATTCCAATCGCTACCGCAGTATCGAGCAGTTCAGCGAAGAGTTCCAGGTCCAGGGGAAGGCGATAGAGAACCGGCTCGATTATGTGCTGGGCGCTTATTATTTCGTGGAAAAGGGGAAGGACGGTTCCACGTCCAGCCAGTTCCCGGAACTGGCTATCGTCGGCGCGGGACTGCCGCTCAATACGCCCGCGGCGACTTTCCTCAACGCCTATGCGGGTAGCGGCAAGGCGAAGACGTTCGCGCTGTTCGCGGCGGGCACCTACGCCTTTACCGATCAGTTCAAGCTGTCCGCCGGTCTTCGCTATACGACCGACAAGCGCAATGCGCGCATTTTTGCCTATTATCCCAATCTGGGCACCTGCCTGTTCCGCGTTGATACCGGCACGACCTCCTTCGTGCCTTCGTCGCTGGCCGATTGTCCGCAGACGAACAGCAAGAAATGGGACGCCGTCACCTGGGACGTTACCCTGCAATATGAACCGAATGCCAATCTGACGACCTATATTTCAACCCGTCGCGGCTTCCGCTCCGGCGGTTTCTCGTTGCGCGCGGCATCCACCGAAGAATTGAAGCCCTTCGATCCGGAAACGGTGCAGGAATATGAGGTGGGGCTCAAGACGCGCCATGCCCTGGGCGGCGCCACGCTGACCAGCAATCTTGCCATCTTCTACCAGGACTACAAGAACGTCCAGAAGCAGACATCGTCGATCGACAGTGCCGGCAATGTCAACACCGTCATCGACAATACCGCTCGTCAGAAGAACTATGGCGGAGAACTGGAACTGGGCCTTATCGCTGGTCCGCTCAATATCAGCGCCTTCTATTCCTATGTCGGGGTCGATATCACCAGCGGCCGTCAGCCGGGCGAATTTGAACTGGTCGGCTCGCCCCATCATCAGATGGGCGCCAATGTCAGCTATGAAATCCCGCTGTCGGGCGATGCCGGCGCGATCAACCTCAATGCCAATATCAGCTATCGGACCAAGCAGCACCTCGACAAGAATGACGTGCAGGGCGCGGAACCGGGTTATGAGCTGGTGAACTTGCGTGCCGGCTGGGACAATATCTTCGGCACCGGGCTGGGCGCTGCGGCTTTCGTTAACAATCTTACCAAGAGCTATTATCGGGTGGGCGTGATCGGCATCTACAATGAGGCCGGTTATATTTCCTCGGTCTATGGTGAACCGCGCACCTATGGTGCGGAATTGTCCTATAAATTTTAAGCCGGGGGATCGGCGCCGGACTTTCGGGTCCGGCGCCGATGACTGTCGGCAGGAGCGAACAGCGCGATTCCGTCTGTCGGTTCCTTCCGCCTCGCCATCAACGGACCGATGCTTGCCGAATAATCTGTCCACCCCGTGCGAGAGGTTCTAACGCGGCGGAATGGACAGCGGCAGACAAGGCTATCACGACAATGCGCGCGGCGCGCTGTGGATGCTGGCCTCCGGCTTCGCCTACAGTATTGCCATGGCTCTGGTGAAGCTGCTGGGCGACGACTATTCCTCGGCAACGCAGAATTTCGTGCGGCAGGGGGTCGGCCTGATCGCGCTTTCCCCTTTCATCCTGCGGCAACCCCGCAATGCTTTCACGCTACGTCGACCGATGCTGATGATCCTGCGCTGCGCGGCGACCAGCCTGTCGATCATCCTCGCCTTCAACAGCTTTCATCTTCTGGGCCTGGCCGAAGCCAACGCGCTGTCCTTCACCCGCACCCTGTTCCTCGTCCCGCTGGCCGCCCTTTTGCTGGGCGAAAGGCTGGACCGGCAACGGCTCTTCGCCACGCTCGTCGGTTTTGCAGGAGTGCTGATCATCATCGCGCCCGGCTCCGCTCATTCGCTGATCGGCTGGGCGGCCGTTCAGGGCTTGCTTGCCGCATTGCTCGTCTCCTGGTCAGTGATCAGCGTGAAGCAGATGTCGCGGGATCATAGCGACCTGGCACTGCTGACCTGGTCAACATTGCTGGGCCTGATCTTCACCGCGCCCTTGGCCTTCAGCAGTTGGCGGACCCCCACGGCAGAGGATGCGCTGCTGCTGGTCGCCATGGGCGTGCTCGGCGTCGTGACGCAGGCCTGCTATATTCGCGGCATGACTTTGGGAGAGGCGAGCCTGATGGGGCCGCTCGACTATGTCCGCATCCTCTTCACCACGGCGCTGGGTTATCTGATGTTCAGCGAATGGCCGCAGCCCGGAACCTATCTGGGTTCTGCCCTTATCATCGGCACAGCCATCTACATCACCCTGCACGGACGCCGGCGCGCCTGATCCTGCCGCATTCGCAATGCGCAAATGCGGCGTCGAAGGACAGGGCCTTTCCACCCGAGGGGAAAAGGCGCCAACTCAGCCTCGCTCGACGTCCGGGCCAAAATCAGGCGTGGCGGCCGCCGTCCAGGGCAGGTGGCGAAAATAGCGCGCGCCTGCCTCCGCCTGGTTATGCACGGGGGTGAGCGGGTTTTCGTCCCATATCTCCCCGATCCGCTGGGCGACCCGTTCAGCGCTGATCTCCGGATCGAAAATCTCTGCCGTCTCGGCGAAGATCAGGCTCGACAGGCGGCCGCCGCCGGTCAGCAGGATGCGGCCCGTTGCCGCACAATCGCGGCTCAGGAACCAGGCCATCGCCGCCGCCACCTTTTCCGGCGGCAGATTGTCGCGGAACCAGGCGACCGTGGTAGCATCAGGGATCTGCTCTACCAGTCGCGAATAGGATGTCGGCATCACGGCATTCACCAAAATGCCGAGCGGCTTGCCCTCGATCGCGGCATCCAGAGTGAGGCCCAGCATGCCTGCTTTTGCCGCGCCATAGGGGGCATTGCCGCCCACGCCCAGTGCGCCGTTGGAACTGACGTTGAGGATCCGGCCATAGCGGTTTTCCGCCATGTGCGGCCATGCTGCGCGCATCAGATGATGGCCGCCAATGAGGTTGGTTGCATAATGGCGCTCGATCGCGTCGTCATCATGCGCGGTGAAGGGACCGGCAATGGCCGTGCCGGCATTGTTGACGAGAATGTCGATCCGTCCGAACGCGTCCAGCGCCGCCTGGGTGATCGCTCGCGCATTGCCCGCCGTACCCACCGCCAGCCCATTGGCAATGGCCTGTCCGCCAGCCGCGATTATTTCATCCACCACGGCCTGGGCCGGCGCGGCACTGCCATTCTGCTCGCCCAGAACGCCTCCGCCATAGTCATTGACGACGACGGCAGCGCCGCGGCGCGCCAGTTCCAGCGCATAGGCGCGTCCCATGCCGCCGCCTGCTCCCGTCACGATGGCCACCTGGCCGGAGAAATCTATGGTCATGCTGTCATCGCCTTCACCAGTTCCGGCATGATCTCCGCGCCGGAAGCAAAAGAGCTGGTCCATTCGGGTTGCGCGGTCAAACCGCGCATCACGCTGTCGATATCGCCCTCGGACAATTTATGAACGGGGCCTTCCAATATCTGCACACGGCGGACATTGCCTGCGCCCGCATGGTAGATGCCGCCCGAAGTGCTGCATCGATCGCTGCACAGCCAGCCGACGACCGGCGCGACATGATCGGGTGAGGCATAGCCGGCCCACTCGGCTGGAATGCTGCCTGCCGACATGGGCGTGTAGGCGGCGGGAGCGATCACATTGACGCATATGTCCGCCCCTGTGGGAACATCGATGGTCAGCGAACGCGCAATGCCCACCATCGCCGCCTTGGACGCCGCATAATCGGCCGAGCCGACCTGTCCCCACAACCCCGCGCTGGAACCGGTCAGCACGATACGCCCATATCCCGCCTCCGCCATCGCCGGCCATATGGCCTTCAACCCCACCAGCACGCCGTGAAGGTTGATCTCCAGCAGCGCATTCATTTCGTCCAGCGTGACGCTGCCGAAGTCACGGAACGCCTGAACGCCGGCATTGCTGATGAAAATGTCGGGCGTACCGAAATGCTGGCGGGCGATCCGCACCATCTCCGCGGCGGCTTCCGGCGTCTGTACCGGTCCGTCATGCACGACCGCCCGGCCACCCGCCGCCACGATTTCCTCGCAGACCGTCCGGGCTGAGGAGGAGCCGTCGGGTGCCTTGCGGTTGCTGACCACGACGGCGCAACCATGCGCCGCGAGCCAATGCGCATAGGCGCGGCCAAGGCCCTTGGTCGCGCCGGTGACAATCGCGGTGCGGCCCGCGAAATCAAGTGCGCCGCTCATAACATCATCTGTCCGCCGTCGACGTTGATCGTCTGTCCCGTCACATAGCGGCTGTCGTCACTCGCCAGGAACAGCGCGGCGGGTCCGATGTCCTCCATGCAGTCCCCGAGATAGCCGAGCGCGACCAGCTTCATCACCTTCTCCGCCTCTTCCGGGAAATCCTTGACCCATTGCTGGGCAATCGGGCTGAGCGCGGCCGGGCAGATCACATTGACCCGGATCTTGTACTTGCCCAGTTCCCGGGCCGCAGTGCGGGAAAGGCCGCGAATGGCCTCCTTCGTCGCGGCATAGGCGGCAAAGCCGATGCCGCCGTGAATGCCCTCATAGGAACCAAAGTTGATGATCGTGCCGCCCTTCTCCTTCATATGGGGGACGGCCGCCTGCATATGCTGGAAGGTTCCATAGAGACCGGATTCGATCGTCATCGCGAAAAGGGCGTCGTCCGTATCCTCGAACAGGGTGCCGGGTTTGGACGTCTGGGCATTGTTCACCAGAATGTCGATCCCGCCGAACAGTTCGACCGCCTTCGCCACGGCGGCCTCTGCATCCGCCCGCACGCCTGCGGTTCCGGCGATCCATGCTGCCTCTCCGCCGTCGGCTGCAAGGCCGGCGACGGCTGCTTCCAGCTTGTCGGGGGTACGGCCGGTGATCAGCACCCTCGCCCCTTCACGCAGGAAAACCTGCGCGATGCCCAGACCCACGCCCTGGCCGCCGCCGGTGACGATCGCGACCCTGCCGCTTAATCTGCCCGCCATATTCTCTCCTTTTGATCTTCATGTTCCGGGGTCGATGAACTCCCGCAGCGCGCGGTGGAAATTCGACACGCTGCGCTCCTGCACCGGATTTGTGCGTGAACCCTTGAAGCCCGTGGAACGCATGCCCCGCTGCACTTCGGTCATATTCTCAAAGTCCTGGGTCAGGATCAGGCCCCAACCGTCATGATCGCGCCAATCCTCAAAGGTCTGCCGCTCCAGCGGCGGTTCCTGCCCTTCAGGATAGAGGACCAGCGAATAGACTTCGAAGATGCATCGTTCAGGATCATTCCGGTCCGGCCGTGCGCGATAGGCCAGCATCGCGTCGGGCGCAGGCAGGAACACCATGTTGGGGAACAGATGCCAGTCGGCTCCCGCGCGCGCGATCTCCTCCGGCGTAAGCGAAGGGAAGGGGATGCCCCGTTCCTGCGCTGCCTCGAAGGCGATCTGCCCATATTTCATCAGCACGTCGAGCAGGGATGCGTCCTCGGGCAACTCATCGACAAGCCGGCCCGCCAGTTCCGACATATGCGGCGGGATGGAGGCTTTCAGATCCTCCTCCAGCATCAGGACGAAGTCCCGGACATTGCGGCGATAATCGACCCGCACGCTGGTCAGACGTGGCGATCGTTCGCCCAGGGAAATGCGTCCGGGCGCAAGTTGGTAGCTGCCATGGCGCCCTTCGGCGAAGGACAGTGCCTCATCATCGTGGACCGGCAGCAATTGGCTGTGGGTGGTCTGGACATGATAGCCTTCGTTGAAGGCTTCCAGCGCTGTCTTCCAGTTGCAATCGATTCCGGTGCGCTTGTACCAGCGATAGCGCATCTTCTCGAAGGGATAGTTGCGGAAAACCTCAGGAATGGGGCCGAGGAAATCGAGCAGGGGCTCGGCATCCCCGTCCATGCAGATGAAGACGAAACCGCCCCAGCGATCGACCCTGACCTGCGGCAGGGCGACATCCTCGTCCTTCAGGCTGCCGTCCCAATTGTCCCGGTCGACGACATGGGCGATCGTTCCGTCGAGCTTCCAGGACCAGCCGTGAAAGCGGCAGAACAGACGGGCCGCGTGGCCGCATCCCTCCGTCAGCCGGCGTCCACGATGTTGGCACGCATTATGATAGGCCGCTATCCGTTCAGGCGCGACGCGCACGACGATGATGGATTCATCCAGTATGTCGTAAGTGACATAATCGCCGACGCGGGGGATTTCCTCTTCCCGACAGGCCATCTGCCATGCGCGGGGCCAGAGCCGCTGCTGCTCCAGACGAGCGAAATCGCGGCTGACATAATCTTCTTTCGGGATGAAATCCTCCGGTCCCGACTTCTTCCTGCATAAGATCTTCGGCTGCACCGTGCCGGATGGCTGGTTCACGATTCCCGCCCTCTCCTGTGATTGGACATCAGCTTCCCGCCTGCGCATGGCGCAAGTCAATGTCGCCGCCGCCTCGCCCTCAGATCATCGCCAGTCTGATCCCTCGCCGTCGGCCCATCAGGGCTGCGGCGCGACCCTGCACTACCGTTCACATGGGTGCCGTCGTGTCGCCATGGGCGGCGATGGAGGCCATGATCTCCTCCGTCGTGGGATTGCGGCGCAGCGTCAGGCCGCCGGTCACATGGAAGGTCTGGCCCGTCATGAAACATTCGTCGCTGGCCATGAACAGGGCCGCATTGGCGATGTCCTCCACCGTCGTGATCCGCCCCAGCGGGTATTCCTTTGCATAGGCTTCCACCATGCCCGGCACGTTGAAGCCGCCCAGCATCGGCGTGATGGTGAGGCCCGGCGCAAGGATGTTGGCGCGGATGCCATGCCTGCCATATTCATATGCGACAAAGCGCGTCATATGGTTGAGCGCGGCCTTGGCGCCCATATAGCTGCAATGATCGTCGGACATGATGTCGGCCACGGCCGAGGAGATATTGATGATCGCGCCGCCCCGTCCGTTCCGGCGTTCGCGCTTCATGGCCCCGACCATCACCTGCATGAAGAACATTCCGCCCTTGAAGATGATGGAGAGCATCGAATCGATCTGCTCCTCCGTCTCCTCCTCGAAGGACGCGAGAAAGCCGATCGCGGCCGCATTGACGGCGATGTCGATCGCACCATGCTGCGCCAGTACAGCATCGGCCAGCGACTGGATCTGATCGCGGCTGCGGATGTCGCACGGGATGGCGGTGGCTCCGGTCGCGGCGGCGAACGCGTCCAGTCCCTCCCTGCCGCGACCTGACACGACGACATGCGCGCCTTCCTCAAGGAAGCGTTTGGCGATCGCTTGCCCCATATTGCCTTCGCGGGTCGCGCCCATGATCACTGCGACCTTGCCTGTCAGACGGCTCATGATGCTCTCCTTATTCCATATCGTTCGATGAATGCGCGATCAGCGACTCAAAGTCGGAATAGGCCAGGGACTTGCGGCGGAAGACCGCATTGGCGCGCAACGCTGTCTCGCCGTCCGCGCTGAAGCGGCATTGCGCGAAGGCAAGGTTGGGCGTCCAGCGCAGGATTTCCGCCCGCCCTTCGACCCACTGTCCCTCGACGGCGGCGCCCAGGAAATCGATGCCGAGCGAAACGGTCGGTCCGCTCAGCCCGGTGATGAAGCCGACATTCAGGCCCATGACGACATCGGCCATCGTCGCCCAGGTGCCGCCATGGCAATTGCCGCGCGGATTGCAGTGCTGGGGTCCGACGCGAAAGCCCATGGTGACATAGCCGTCCGCTTCCTGGCGCACGTAGACGGGATCGAAGGCCCGCATGACTTCGTCCAATTGCTTCAGTCGATGGAAGCCCGCCACCATCTTCGCCTGCTCCACCCCGATGTTCCGCATGATCCGGCAGGACTGCCCCGGACACCCCTCGGGAGCAAGATGGACGGAGGGCAAGGATCACATGACCGATAGACCGGCCGGAAGGCATCGCCAGCGTGGTACATGGCGCGCTATGTTGGGCCATGATGACCTTGGAGAGCGGAATATGGGCATGAAATGGCTGAAATCGACGGACTGCATTAGCTTTGCGGTGCGCGACAATGTGGCCCGCATCACCCTGAATCGCCCTGAAAAGCGCAATGCCCTGTCGGGTCAGACGCTCAAGGAACTACATCAGGCGCTGCTGGAAGCGGACGACCGGCGCGACGCCAACGTCATCATGCTTTCGGGGGAAGGGCGCGATTTTTGCGCTGGCTATGATCTGACGGACAGCTATGGCGGTGCAGCCGACGCGGCGACGGAATATGATCCGGCCGATTACCGCAGCCGTGCAGGAACGATCGACGACGACATCTGGAACCTGGAACGGCAACAGGAACTGACCTCCATCATGCTGGACCTGCACAAGCCGATCGTGGCGAAGGTCCAGGGCAATTGCCTGGCTGGCGGCACGGACCTGGCCTTCTCCTGCGACATCGTGCTGGCGGCGGATGATGCGAAGATCGGCTTTCCCGCCGCCCGCGCGAATGGCACGCCGCCCACGAACCTGTGGTTCTACCATTGCGGACCGCAGTGGACCAAGCGCATGCTGTTCACGGGCGACACGATCAGCGGCATCGACGCGGCGCGCATCGGCCTGGTGCTGGAGGCCTATCCGGCGGCGGAACTGGATTTCGAGGCGGATGAAATGGTGCGCCGCATCGGCAGCGTCGACGCCGAGATACTCGCCACGCACAAGCGCGTCGTCAATGCGCAGATGGAACTGGCCGGCGCGAAGCAGTCCCTGCGCTATGCCGCCGAACTGGACGCCCGCGCGCATCTCAGCACTGGTCCACGCCGCAGCCAGTTCCGCAAGGACATGGCGGAAAAAGGGTTGAAGGAGGCGCTGACCAATCGCGATGCGCCATTCGGCAAGGGGCGGATCGAACTGCGCGCGCGGCGCCCCCAATCGGAATGACGGTGCCGCCGCATCCTTCACAATTGCGATATGGATCGGCCGGGGCTTTCATGCCGGGCAAAACATGGCAGATGCTGGACGCCGTATAGCAAGAATCCGGCCTTTCGAAAGGACGTCTGAAAATGACCAACAGGGCAACCCCCGATGCGGCGACCCAGATAGAAATCTACCGCCGCATGGCGCTGATCAAGGCGAATGACGAACGGTCGCGGAAGGTCATCATGAACGGGCGGCTGGTCATGCCCTATTACAGCCCGCGCGGTCAGGAGGTGATCCCCAGCGCCATTTCGGTCAATCTGACCGATGAGGATTATATCTGCACCATCTATCGCGGCAGCCATGACCAGCTTGCCAAGGGCCTGCCGCTCAAGGATCTGTGGGCGGAAGTCGCCGGTCGCACGACCGGCACCTGCAAGGGCAAGGGCGGTCCGATGCACGTCACCTATCCCACCAAGGGCATCATGGTGACGACCGGCATCGTCGGATCCACCATGCCGATCGCCAATGGCCTGGCCTGGGGCTCCCAATTGCGCGGCGATGGCCGCGTGACGGTCGCTTCCTTCGGCGATGGCGCCGCCAATATCGGCGCATTCCACGAATCGCTCAATCTGGCCGCCGTCTGGAAATTGCCGGTGATCTTCGTTTGCCAGAACAATGAATGGGGCGAGCATACCGCCTATGACAAGACCAGCAACGTCAAGGTAGCCGATCGCGCCGCCGCCTATGGCATGCCGGGCGTGCGGGTGGACGGCAACGACCCATTCGAAATGTACGCCGTCGCCAACGAGGCGATCGCCCGCGCCCGCGCCGGCGAGGGGCCGACCCTGATCGAGGCGATGACCTATCGCTTCTTTGGCCACGTCTTCGGCGATGCCGACGCCTATATGGACAAGGCGCGCAAGGCCGATGCAATGGCGAACGATCCCGTTCCCCGCTTCCGCGCGTCGCTGATCGAAAGAGGCGTCGCGAGCGAGGAGCAACTGGCCGAGATGGAAGCCGCCATCGAGAAGGAGATCGACGAGGCGGTCGAATTCGCTCTGGCGAGCGACTTCCCCGGCGTGGAGGAACTGAAGCGCGACGTGTTCGCGGAGGAGATGGCCTGATGAACGCCGAGACCACAATGGCCCCTGAAAATACCGTGAAGGCCGCCAAGGCAAATATCCTCCAGGGCATCAACGCCGCCATTGCCGACGCGATGGAAGAGGATGACAATGTCATCGCGCTTGGCGAGGATCTGGCCGACCCAGAGGAGGGCGGCGTGTGCGGCGTCACCAGGGGGCTTTCCTCGCGCTTTGGCGAACATCGGGTGCGCTCCACGCCCATTTCCGAACAGGCGATCATCGGCGCGGCCATCGGTGCGAGCCTGGTGGGCTTCAAGCCCATTGCAGAGATCATGCTGATGAACTTCACGACCGTGGCGATGGACATGATCGTGAACCATGCGGCGAAGCTGCGTTTCATGTCAGGTGGCCAGACCCATGTGCCTATCGTCATCCGCACCATGACGGGGACGGGATTCGCCAGCGGCGGGCAGCATTGCGACTATCTGGAAGCCTGGTTCGCGCATACCGCGGGCATCAAGGTCGTCGCGCCTTCCAGCCCGAAGGATGCCTATGGCCTGATGCGCAGCGCCATCGATGATCCTGATCCGGTGCTGTTCATCGAGAATCTGCCGTCCTACTGGACACCTGCCGAAGCGCCGGAAAAGGGCCATCGCGTACCCATCGGCAAGGCCAATGTGCTGAGCGAAGGCAGCGACGTCACCATCATCGCCTATGCGCGCATGATCCAGGAGGCGATGCCCGCCGTCGCGAAGCTGAAGGAGGCGGGCATTTCCGCCGAGCTGATCGACCTGCGCACCATCGCGCCCTGGGACAAGGAAACGGTGGTGAACTCCGTCGCCCGGACCGGCCGCGCCATCATCGTGCATGAGGCGGTGACGCCCTTTGGCGCCGGCGCGGAAATCGCGGCCGTGCTGAACGAGGAACTGTTCGGCAAGCTCAAGGCTCCGGTCAAGCGGCTGGGCGGCGCATTCTGCCCGGTTCCGTTCTCCAAGCCGCTGGAAACCGCATTTGCCCCGCAGACCGCGGACATCGTCGCGGCTGCTGAAGCCATCATCAAGTCCTAATATCGCGCAGGGAGTTTTCCATGGCTGTTGAAGTATTGCTGCCCAAGATCGGTTTTTCGATGAACGAAGGCACGCTGGCCGAATGGCTGGTGGAAGATGGCGGCCAGGCCGTCGAGGGCCAGCCGCTCTATGCGCTGGAATCGGAAAAATCCACGCAGGAAGTGGAAAGCCCCGCCAGCGGCACCCTCAAGATCATTGCCCAGATCGGGGAAACCTATGAGGTCGGTACCCTTCTGGCGACGATCGAGTAATCGGCATGCGTTATATCCTGCATGTGACCTCGCGCGCGGTACCCGGGCGCGAGGCGGAATATGACCGCTGGTACGAAGATGTTCACTCCGCCGAGATGTGCCGGTTGCCGGGCATATTGTCCTGCACCCGGTACAGGGAACTGGACATGAGCGGCGTCGAAACCGGCCTGTTCGTTGCCGATTACGAGGTCGAGACGAATGATCCAGCGGCCTTGCTGGAAAGCGTTTTCGCGGCGGCCCCGACCATGCAGTTGACCGACTCCATAGATTTGGAAAGCCCTCGCTTCACATTCCTCAAGCCGACGGGATCCCAGCACATATGAGCGATTTGCTCGCAGGTCTTGCGCCCTGGCCGACGGGCGATTTCTCGGTCTTCGGCGAGGTCGAGCAGCGGCCTCTCAGCAAGATCCAGAAGTTCGTCGCGGCGTTCCTGGGTCGTAACTGGGTCGCCATTCCGCACGTCACTCATCAGGATGAGGCGGACATCACGGCCCTGGAGGAAAGGCGCAAGGCCCATAATGCCGGCGGCGGTACAAAGCTGACGGCGGTGCCGCTGCTTGTGAAGGCGCTGGCCGATGGCCTGGCTGCCTTTCCGCAGTTCAACGCCTCGCTCGATCCGGCGAGCGCCACGCTGACGCTCAAGAAATATGTGCATGTCGGCGTGGCGGTCGATACGCCCGGCGGCCTGCTGGTGCCTGTCATCCGCGACTGCGACCGTAAGTCCGTGACGCAGATTGCGGAGGAAATCGTCGCCTTGTCGGAGAAGGCACGAACGAAGGGCCTGTCCATGGCGGAAATGTCCGGCGGCTGTATCACCCTGACCTCACTGGGGCATATCGGCGGAACCGGGTTCACGCCTATCGTCAATGCGCCGGAAGTCGCGATCCTGGGCGTCACCCGCGCGCGGCCCGTTCCGGTTCCGGCTGACGACGGCGGGATTGCCTGGCGGCAAATGCTGCCTTTGTCTCTCAGCTACGATCATCGCGTCATCAACGGCGCCGATGCGGCGCGCTTCTGCCGCTTCATTGCCGACAGGCTGGCCTCCGCCGAACTTTTCGCCTGAAGCCTGATCGCGATTTTGACGACTGCCTGCTTTTGGCGGATCGACATGGGGCGGAACTGCCTCATGTCGATCCGCCGAATATCACCGGCCCGCTCTCATGGCCGCAAGTGCGGCCGCCGTCTCGTTCCAGATCGTTCCCATGTCCGGGTGCTGGCGCGCCTTTTCCTGGTAGCCGGCAAGATTGCGACAGTCAGCAAGTGGATCGTCCAGTTCAAAGATGCTGGCGACGACCTCGCAGAGCAAAAGGCTGGGCAGCAGGACGCAGTCTGCCTTGCTGATGGCGCCGCCCACGGCGAACATGGCGTCGGTCACGAATTGATCGCAAAGCCCCAGGCCGTTGCGCCAGTTGGCGATCTCGGCCGCGGTCACCGCTTCGTCCCTGGTTGCTGGATCCATCTGTTTGAACAGGCGGGACATGGCGGGCGTCGCATAGAGTTCGAAACTGCGGATGATGTTTCGCATCCGCACCCGTTCAGCCGGGTCCGAAGGCATCAGGGAAGGCGCCGGGAACTGTTCGTCCAGATAATCCAGGATAGTTTCGGACTCGGCGATCGCCAGCCCTTCGTCCGTCACCAGCACCGGCAATTTGCCGATGGGATTGATCGCAAGATATTCGGGCGACCGCGTGCTGCCGCCCGGTGGCGGTTGCATGTCATAGTCCAGCTTCTTGACGCGCAGGGCCAGCCGGACGCGGGCCGCGAAGGGCGAAAGAGTGACGGCGTAGAGGATCATGCGTCGTCTCCTTCGTGATAGAGGTGCGCCAGCGTTCCGGCGAGCGGCGTCGGCACGAAGCCATCGCCAAAGGGCCATTCGATCATGCCCGCCGCCGCCATGGTGCCGCCGTCGACGTGCATTGTCATGCCCGACACGAAAGTCGACAGGTCCGAACCCAGAAACAGAACGGCGTTCGCCAGGGCGTCGACCGGCGGTTGCTCTCCCCTGGGGATGTACATCTCCATCCCCTTGCCCCTGACATGGGCAGGCAGTTTCGCAAAGCCTTCCGCGAAGGAGGGAGGCATGGCAGCCACATTGCCCTGGCTCAGGGTAGTGTCCGGCGCGATGCAACTGACGCGGATCCTGTCCTTGCCCAGTTCGACCGCCATCGAGCGGGTGAAGTTGGTGGTCGCCGCCTTGGCGCCTGCATAGACAGAGAAGCTGGCGGCGCCGCGATGCGCCTCAATCGTGGTGAAATTGATGATGCTGCCGCCGTCGCCGGAACGCTTGATCAGCGGCACTGCGCGCTGCACCGACTGGACCACATAGCCGTAATTGCGGTGGATATCGCGCGCGATGTCGGCCCGACTCGCTTCGGAAAGCAATTGCCTTCTGGTCCCGCCCGCCACGTTCACCACTATGTCGAGGCGCGGATAGGCGCGTTCGACATTGTCGTAAAAGGCGTCGAGCGCCGCTTCATCAGTGGCATCCGCGGTCATGGCCGTGACCCGACGGCCCTCCGCCCTGATCGCGCGCTCTGTGTCGGTCAGCGCCGCCGCATCGATGTCGCAGATCGCCAGGTCCACACCCGCCTTGGCCAATGCCAGCGAAATGCCGGCGCCAATGCCGCCGCCACCGCCGATAATGGCGGCCACTTTCCCTGCCAGATTGGCGCGCTCATCCAGAAAACCGCTCATTCCAGGCTCCTCTCGCTGCACGGTTGTTGCAAGGTTGCATGCAAAACGGCAAGGCCGGCGCCGCAGGCATCAAAAGGCCGATGGGGCGGCAGGATGACTGTGTCGGGGGCGATTTCGATGTAGGATGCGCGTGAAGCGGGAGCTGAAGATGGATCGACTGACGGCGATGGAGGCCTTTGTGGCGGTGGCCGAGGCCGGCTCCTTCACGAGGGCTGCGCTGCGCCTCAACATCTCCACGCCCATGGTCACCCTGCATGTGAGGAGGCTGGAGGAACATCTGGGCGTGCGCTTGTTCAACCGGTCGACCCGCCGGGTAGATCTGACCGTGGAGGGCGGCCATTATCTGACCTATGCGCACGCCGCGCTGGACGCGGTGGCCACGGCGGACATGGCGGTGCGGCCGGGGGCCGGCATAGCGGGGCGCGTGCGACTGGACGCTCCGGCCTCCATGGGACAAGCGTTCATCATGCCGGCGCTCGCGGAATTCCAGCGGCTCCATCCCCGATTGATCCTGGACCTGACGCTGGGCGACCGGGGGACGCTCTTTCGCGTCGACGGTTTTGATTTGGTCATACGGGCGGGCGAGGTGCCGCCGACTGGATGGAAGACCGTGAAGCTGGGCACGACGCGGCTCGTCTGCCTTGCATCGCCCGATTATATCGCACAGCACGGGCAGCCGGCGAAAGCCGACGATCTGGCCCATCACCGCACGATCCTCTATGCCAGCGTGGAGACGCCGGGCGGCAATCCGCTGCAACTGCGGCAGGGTGACCGCACGATAAGGGTGCGGTCACCCACGGCTTTCACCTTCAACGATGGCGCGG